>Ga0082212_10002875_pt1 | contig 24695 bp, 19 predicted proteins | sample TergutNt197P3_FD_71548 | JGI IMG/M metagenome (GOLD analysis project Ga0082212, IMG submission 71548) | Neocapritermes taracua P3 segment gut microbial communities from Petit-Saut dam, French Guiana - Nt197 P3 | ecosystem: Host-associated > Arthropoda: Insects > Digestive system > Gut ... | reverse complement strand
CGGCATTCCTGAAGCGGAAACACTTGCGGTGTTCAACCGATCAATCCGAAACGGGATTTTACTCGGCCTGGGCGGACTTGCAGTCTCCATAATACTTTTGTTCTTCATTATTTCTTCCATCAGTGAACCGATTATCAGGTTGTCAGGTGAAATGGACCGTATCGCAAGGGGAAATCTGAACATCAATATAGATGTAAAAAGTGATGATGAAATAGGGCTGTTAGCCGAATCTTTTCAGAAGGTATCGGATACTATTCACAAACTGCTTGATGAGATAAATGTGATGATAACCGAACACGAGATAGGCAACACCGAATACAGCGTAAACGCCGCGCAGTTTCAGGGCGATTTTCAATCGCTTGCCCGCAGTATTTTGAAATTTGCGTCCTTTGGCCTGAAAGACCAACTGACCGGGATAGCGAACAGGCGCAGCTTTGACAACCGGCTGAATTGGGAATGGAAAAAAGCGGTAAGCGATTCAATTCCAATCAGTATTTTGATAATTGATATGGACAATTTCAAAAAATACAACGATATATTCGGACACCAGCAGAGTGATGTTGCGCTGCAAACGGTTGTAAAGACCATTAAACAATCGGTAAGGCCGTCAATAGATTTTCTCGCCCGTTGGGACGGAGATGAAATAATGCTTTTGCTGCCGTCAACGGATTCAAACGACGCGGCTACTATTGCCGAAAAGATCCGCAAAGATGTAGAGAAAACGCTGGTTCCCTCCGCCGAATTGGCCGGGGTGAAGGTAACCATAAGCATCGGCGTGAATACGCAGATTCCCACGCCGGGCAAATCGGCCGATAGCTTTATTGCAATAGCCGATAAAACGCTTTTTTGAAAAAAAAAATTAGTAAGGAGAAAAATTTTTCCTTTTTTTTAAGAGGGGGCGCCGGGGGGGTGGTAGAATAAAAGGGTGCCCCTAACACCTTTTGGTTTTTTAGGTTTTTTTTTGCCTTTTTTGTTTCTCCCCCCTACCAATTTCACCTTTCCGCCCGGGCGCTTTAAGGGGCTTTTTTGCCCGCGGCGTGGGCCGCCTGCTTTTTAATTATCGATTTTCTCTTGCTAATAATAAGGATATTCCTTATAATATTGTAGAGAAAGATTAAAGCGACTTTTTTTGAAGGGATATCATATGCGTATAAAAAGGCAAATGGAAGCCAGGGATTGGCTGCATATCGTAACTATTTTACTTTTGATAGGGCTGTTTGCCTATATCGGACGGGAATATGGCCAGGCATTTGGCCCACTCAAGGGTGGTGGCCTGCTTGCTTCGGTGGAAAATTTGCGTCTCTTTATCCTCTCCTATGGCCACTGGGGCCTCATAATAATGGTGGGTCTTCATACGCTACATGTTATCGTTTCCATTATTCCCTCGGTTCTGGTGCAGTTCACGGGCGGGTTTATATACGGTATGGGCTTAGGTATGCTGAGCGGCTTAATAGGCATAGCTCTTGGCACAGCCTGTTCCTTCTATCTTTCGCGCCTCTTAGGGCGGCGGGTAGTAACGCTGTTCGTCAGCGCGCAAAACCTCCGTAAGCTGGATTCTCTGGCAATCAGCAATAGAGCCGCCTTGGTGCTGCTGCTGTTATTCATCTTACCCGTGCCAAAGGATTTTATCGCCTACTTTGCCGGCTTGACCAATATTCGGGCCAGCCGTTTCTTTTTTATCTCTGCCGCAGGCAGATTGCCAGGAATGCTTATTGCCACCTATCTGGGATCACATGTGCTGGATCGTAATTATCTGCTGCTGGGGTTGGTAACGGCAATATGCTCCGTAGTTTCCCTGCTTTCCTTCATATACCGTGAGAAAATATTTGGGTTAGCCTCAAAGAGCAACGTATAATACACAATTGATTTGGTGTAAAGATATGAGCGAAAAATTACCGCATTTTTTATGGATAATTCTTCTTGCTATGACGCCTGTGGCGGAGTTGCGCGGGGCTATACCCGTGGCCATTGGATACGATTTTCCGCCGCTAGCCGCCTTTGGCCTGGGCGTGATTGGTAACATGCTACCCATTCCGTTTATCTTCCTTTTTATCCGCCCTCTATTCAGATGGCTGCGCCGCCTGCCGCGCCTGTACGGCCCGATAGAAAGACTGGAAGCCAAAGCCCGCCATAAATCGGCGCCGATAGCCCGATATCGCTTTTGGGGACTGGCGCTTTTTGTCGCAATCCCCTTGCCGGGTACCGGGGCCTGGACAGGTGCCCTGATCGCCTCCCTGCTGGATATGCGCTTTAAGCATGCCATGCCCGCTATTTTTATTGGGGTGCTCCTGGCCGGGATGTTAGTGACGGCGATTTTTACAGGCGTGTTTGCCGGGGTGGAGTGGTTGAAGGAAGTGTTTATGTTGCGGTAGTAAGTACAATATCCTGTACAATATTCTGTACAGAATATTGTACAGAATATATCCGATTGATCACACCAAGCGTGTTCAATAGCAAATAGTCCAGCTCTGCCACACCATTACGGAAAACAAGCTGCGATGTTTTCTAAGGAGGGCTTTGCCCGCAAGATGACAGAAGCGAGAAGACAGAGTGTGAAGAAAAGCGCGAAAAAGACGCTTTTCTTTTATAATACGCGCATGCAAATTCCTGTTTTTTGGTGCGATGAACCCGTAAGGTACTATAGCGGCCAGGGCCGCAACCAATTCTGACATAGTTACTGCCCCAAACAACTTGTTTTTTATTTACACTGGGAGGACCTAAGTGACTAAAGCAAGGGAAAAAGCGCTCCATAGGCTACGATCCAAAAAACCTTCAAATGATGTTTTAATATTAACAATTAATACAATTTATGCTATAATATTAACATAATTCATGCTATAATGTTGTTTAGAATAGTATTGGAGTAAAAAAGTGTGAACAAGACAATTGAAATGAAAACATTTTACGCGCATACAAAAAAGGATGAACAAGGAAATGTTCTGCCGGAGAGTGAGTGGCAACCGCTGGAGGAGCATCTAAACGCGGTAGCGCGGAAGGCGGCTGAGTTTGCGGCGGTTTTTGGGGCGGGGAATTTGGGGGAGAAGGAAAAATACAAATCGGTGGCGGGAATAACCATATGTTATTCCCGCCACCGATTGTTGAGATACATAACAAATATAAATTTTCAATCCACAAGCTCTATATACTTTTGACATAAATGTTAACGATATTATAAATATTTTTAAAAGAGCTTGACTTAATATATATTATCATGTTATAATCCATCTGTAAATATTAAATTTATATTTTTTATATTTGTAATGTAAAATTTAAAAAATGAAATGGAATTCTGCTCATGAATAATAGAACGCATAACGCCTCAAATGATAAAACTGCATATATTGCCAGAATTATCGATGAACGGGAAGAGAGCGTTTGCAGCCATTCCATGGATACGGCATACTTGGCGGAACGCAATGCGCCAAAAAAACTGAAGTTTACAGCTAAACTCATAGCTTTGTTGCACGATGCTGGAAAGAACTGCAAAGAATTTCTGCAATACATAAGAAAAATAACTAAGGATCCAAAATCAGTCAAAAAAGGATCAGTTGTGCATTCAACTGCGGGTGGGATAATTGTCAATGACCTGGCCAGCAAAAATAATGCCGATATTTTTACTGCAGAAGTAGTACGACATGTTGTTATTTCGCATCATGGAATTAATGATTGTATTTCTCCTGACGGCAAGTCAGTGTTTAAACTGCGCAGCGAAAAACAAAATGGAATAGACGATATCCGTAAAGAATTATATAGCTACCTTCCCGAGAAGGAACTTGCAGAGCTTTTTGCCCAAAGTTCGAAAGAGTTATCAATCGTTGTGCACATGATTGCCGAGCTAACAAAAGATCGACAATTTGGGGCAAGATCGTTCTATTGGGGAATGTTGACGCGGTTGTTGCTATCATTGCTTATAGACGCTGATAGGACTGCAAGCGCATGCTTTGCAAAGAACATTAGGCCGGAGCCAATAATAGTGCCAACAAAAGGCTTTTGGCAAGATTTAATTGAAAAACTTGAACAGCATATTTCAGAAAAACCATGCAATACCAAGATTGAGCAGTTGCGCCAGGAAATTTCAACAGCATACGGCGTTGCGGGAAAGACGCCTGGAAAAATACTTCGTTTAGTCTTGCCTACCGGCGCAGGAAAAACACTAAGCTCCCTTAGATATGCGCTGTATCAAGCAAGGGAATTTGACAAAAAACGTATTGTTTATGTCTCGCCATTAAATTCCATTCTTGAACAAAACAGCCAGGTATTTCGCGAAGCTCTAGGTTGCCCTGGTATAGAAATTATTTTAGAGCATCACAGTAACCTTATTCCTGATGATACAGAAAAATATAAAGAGCTGACGCAAAATTGGAACGCGCCAATAGTGCTTACATCAGCCGTACAATTTCTCAATTCGCTTTTTAGTGCCAAATCCGGCGCTATACGCCGCATGCATGCGCTTACGGACTCGGTGATTATTGTTGACGAAGTTCAATCCATGCCGCTCAAGTGTATTGCGCTGTTCAATATGGCGATGAATTTTCTTGCGGGTATTTGCGACGCCACAATAGTGCTTTGTTCGGCTACGCAACCACCTTTCGAGGCACTGCCGGAAAATAGGATGCTTACCCCAATGGATATGCTGCCAGACAGTGCTCGCTACAAGGAAGCTTTTAGGCGTACGCGTATTATTGATATGACGGAACTGATTCCTGGTGGAATGGATGCGAGAACTGCTGTTCGATTTGTTGTTGATTTATATAAAACAGAATCTAGCATTTTATTCATTGTGAATACAAAAAAATGTGCGGAAGCCATTTATCACGAGCTGAAGGAACGTTTTTCCGGCTTTTCTAGTCCGCCGAAGCTTTTTCATTTGAGTACGAATATGTGTCCTAAGCATAGGAAGAAGGTGCTTGAAACAATCAAAAAAATGAAAACAGAGGAAGCTGTTATATGCGTCAGTACGCAATTGATAGAAGCGGGTGTGGATATATCTTTTAAATCAGTTATCCGTTCTGCGGCAGGTCTGCAAAACGCAGTTCAGTCAGCCGGGCGATCTAATCGTAACGCTGAAGTAGCATGCGGTTATGTATACATAATCAAACTGACGGAAACCCTAGAGAAACTCTCTAATCTACCGGAGATACGCGAAGCGCAGGATGCTTTTTATAGTTTAATTTCTAGCTCACAGGACATCGATCTTGATTCAACAGAAGCTATGGATGCGTATTATGGGTTTTACTATATTGGAAATGAACAAAAAATGTGCTATCCAGGACCGTATGGTTCCTCGCTTGTAGATTTGCTTTCTCACAATCCGGCGGGTGTCAATAATCTTAGACGTGCCGGGCTGCAAGTACCGATTCTTTCCCAAGCTTTTAAAACTGCTGGCGAGCATTTTCAGGTGATAGAAGAAAAAGATATGGTCGACATAATGGTGGAATACGACAAAACGAGCACATTGTTTATTACGCAACTTAATTCAAACTTAAATAGGCAAGAGCTTGAAAAATTGCTGCCGCAACTTCAACCATATACAGTAAGCGTATCCCAGACCATGATAAGAAGCTTGGGCAACGCGATATACCCAGCTTCAAATGGCGCTATAAATATACTGAAAAAACAATTCTACAATCAAGAAACGGGGGTGAGTGACACGCCATCGCAAATGGACTATTGTGACCCTGATTTTTATTAGGCGATTGCGAAAGTAGGCGTTAAAAAAGGTCAAATGATAGCCCCAAAGCAGACAACATCTTAAGTTACTTGAGAAAACAAGCTAATAGTATAGCTAAAAACCAGGCGGTTGTGGCAAACAATTAAAAATAGGGACGCAAAAGGGCGGCGAGTAAAACGCAAGCACGCCGTTAGAGGAGAAGGGCAACCGGCAAGCAATCAGGAAAATCAGGCTATGAGTTTACGTACGGATTTATAAAACTCAGGTTTATTGATAGCCTGTGCGAGAACAACCCCAAACAATTGAGCTATTCCGGCAAATAGGAGGTCAGCTTTGGCGGTTAGCTGGGAATGAGATTTGCGGTAAGCGCCACCTAGAGGGTCTTTTAGTAGGTAGATAGTTCTTTCGACTAATACCCTATGGCGGTAAAGATTATCCCAATGCGCAGTGTTACGTGGGATACCAGGATAAAGGCGAAGGTCTTTGTCAGGATAAGTGTAAACACATCTGCCGTAAGGAGAATCTGTGCAAGGTTGTTCGCAGGTACAGATGCGTTTGGAAGAACCATGGATTGGTTCTGATTTATGACAAACCCACTTAAAACGTGCAGAACGGTTTTTGCCGCGGCAAATACTATGAAAAGTGAAGGGAGTTTTATCCAAAGGGCAGATTGGCGTACCATTAGCATCAAAGTCACTATGGCTGCCAGAAGAGTTGCGGATGTTAAGAGGGATGACCATTCGGTCAAAATGAAAATCTTTGCGCAGCATTTTGTAGGTATCATATGAGTCAAAAGCGGAATCGCCAAGAAAAGTTTTGTTGGAAAATGTTGGATGAGCGCTAAAGAAATCCGACAGTACAGGTTTAAGGGAAATAGAATCGCTGATTTCTTTATCAAGGTCAGGGTTGTCCGTCTTTTTTGAAATGGCTTCAGGGTGGCTGCGTTTAAAATCTTCATCAAAGAAGGCTATATCCCTAACGATACCGAGTCCATTGGTTATTATGCCGGCTTTGAAGGCATAACAGAAGTGACCGTTGATATATTGCTGTTTTGCTAACGGGTTTGCCTTGGCGGTTTCAGGTAAAAGAGAGTATGCCAAATGGTATGGGTTGATTTCCGGGTTTTTCGCAGCAAGCCTTTTTGTCTGGTTGAGCTTTGTGTTCAGAAACTTGGGGTTGTTTTCGGCCACATGTGCCTCCATGCCTGTTGTGTCGTAAATCAGATAGTCCGCCTTTTTAGCATCTATTTCCTGACAAATAGGTTCAGTAAAGTCGACCAAGTTTTTAAACATGATGTGTATATGGCTGATAAAATCTTGCCTGAAGCGTGTCAATTTCGATGCATCCGGCACTTTATCAAAATCGCAGAACTCCCGTAATTCCGAAGACAAACGCAGGATATTCAACATCAAGCTGTCAGACGATACACCAAGGATTTTTTGCAGGACGAAAAACCGTATAAAACTTTCAAGGCTGTATTCTCGTGGCCTGCCAAACCTCAGGTAGAAGGCAACTCGAAAACCAAAATGGATCAGTTTTTCAAAGTTGATGTGTTCGTCAAGCAAACGCAGAAATTCCGGTTTGTCCTCTTCCATTGTAGAACACATTTCGGAGTAGATGTCACCCAGTGACATTTGCACAAATTTCTTTCGCATGATTTTTCCTCCTCTTTTGTGTGTATTTTATAGTATTTGGTATACCTTATTATACCACAAAAGTGGAGGAAAATCAGTAGTAAATATTGCCCGGAAACTATTATTTTACTGGCTTCTTGTGAGTTTCACAATCGACTATTTTATACTGCCTAAGGAGGACAGATCAGTGGATACCTACAGGCTTCGTGAACATACTATAGCAAATGTAGCCGAGAAATTGGGCGGTTTGGGCAAAACAGGTATGATGAAGGTTATCTATCTTTTGCAACAGGTATATAAGGCACCGTTAGATTTTGAGTTTAAAATTTATACCTATGGGCCATATGATGGAGATGTTCTCACATATATTGATATTGCGGAACAGGACGGTTTGATTCGACTCGATCAATATGAAATGGCAAGTGGTTCGGTTGGTTATCGTATTTATGCGAATACCACAGCATCTGGCAGCTTATCTGATGATATTATACAGGCGATTGATGAGATTGCGGCAAACTTCAGCGAATATACTGCCCGTGATTGGGAGCTTGCGGCTACAATCATTTATGTGTATGTTGCCCATATAAGGAATAATATGACTGCTAATAATGCCGTTATGCGTAATCGTGTTAATAGTCTCAAGCCGCATTTTACTGAGGAAGATATTAGCATCGAATATGACAAACTCGTTAGCCTGTGTATTCTTGATAGAGCGGCTGCATCATAACTTTGATGTGGATTCATCCCTTTGAGCATATCGTCCAACATATATGCCTTTTCATGGACAGTCGCCAACCTAATCAATACTTCATGTATTGGAATATGACGGGATTAAGGTAAATTTTTTGTAAATACTTCTCAGTTGAAGTCTATTAATATAGTTTTAACCGGTGCTTTTCAGTTCCTATACTTCCACCCGCTCCACCCATATAGACCTGCTTTCAATTTCAATTTGAAGGTGGGTTTAATGCTATTTTAGCCCAAAATCCAGCAGGAAAGCTCAATTTCACTTCATATATCACGAAATAGCTTTCTTTTGTACTGTAATCATTAGGCGAATCAGGTAATCCGCATCGCTCGTGTAGCAGAGTTCAGTCAATGGATATTCCTCGAAAGCCGGTCCGCATATTTCGTATCCGTTTGTGTCTAAATAAGCGATCAAGCGCTCATATAGGGTGCCGCAATGACCATACCCACCGCGCGTATAGCCAATGGCATAGTACGCAGCGGGTCTCTTGTCGTAGCCATCGGGATTGTAAAAATAGAAACGATCGGGCCAGACCCAGTCGCCACGCTTGATCCGTTCTTCCGAAAACATTGCCCAAGCGGGATAGTTTAGATCTAAGTCTGGATATTTTTTTTTGCAGTCAATGTAAAATTGAGCATATGCGGCATGGTCGTTTTTATTTTTATTGTAATCGTTGATTCCGCCGAGCACAATCGGTTCCGCCGGTATATATTCCACCGACATAGCCGTTTCGTCCACCGTTAACAGCGGGTGGATAATACTCTTTAGGGTAGTCAGCAGTTTTCGGGCGTTGATCCATGTATTGATCTCCTCATCTATCTGATTGATTTGGCGCTCAAAAAGCTTATCTATCAGTTCGGGAGAGGCTTCATTTCTCAGCTGTTTTATTTCCCCAAGGGACATGCCGAGGGCTTGACATGTACGGATCAGATTAACGGTGTATATTTGAGGATAGGTGTAATAACGATAAGTATTATCTTTACGCGACATAGGTGAGAGCAGACCAACCTTATCGTAATATAGCAGTGTGCTGCGGCTAGTTCTCGTCAGTTTGGCAAAGGCGGTAATGGTTAGCCCTTCCGCTTCAGGTATATCGGCCATATCTGCCACCATCCTATTAATTATAGTATTATAAATTATACTATGTTTATTAAAAAAAGTAAAGCCTAAACTGTTAGGCAGATATATAGTTATATTTGTTTATTTATCTGAAAAACAGGCAATTTTTATTTTTTACAGGTATTTATAGGTATATTAGATATAAATTTCGTGCAAAAATAATATAAATTTGCCTATTGACTGTATTGTTACTTTATAGATTATACTAAAATAAAAATTAAAAAAAGGGGAATTTATCATGAAACTAAAACTAAAAAAAACACTTGTATTATTTCTCGTTGTTTGTGTTACGCTTTGTATGCTCAAAATCAATGCAGTGGCGGATGAAATGGACGATTCTGCCCAAGTACTAATTACAGAACAACCGGTGAAATTAGTTGAGACAGGCGCTTTGTTCTCCACCTTGAACGAGGCGATCGCGGCGGCAAAAAATGTCGGCTACAATACCTTCGCCCTTGAGGTTATCGGTAATGTGACTGAGACAAGCGAGGTTATTATCGGGTCGGAAATCGTTGCTATTGTCGGCTCGGACGGCGAGCATACCATCTCGGGCGCTTCTATTAAAGTAGATAACGGTGGCCGCCTTACCTTGGGCGATGGCATGTCCGCTAATACTTTGACGATTTCAGGTTCTGTATATGTCACAGACGGGAAGGTCGACGTTAAAGACGGTATAGCAATAATAAACACCAAACTTTCTTCAACTTCGTGCGCACTGGCATTAAACGGTCCGGCAGCGGCAGGTAAGATAAGCGGCGGGCGTTTTGAGGCCAATATAGCTTTAAGCCTTGAAAAAGGGGCTTTGCTAAGCGAAATCAGCGGCGGTGTGTTTAATGGCAGAAAAGACTCAGTTCACCTGTCTGATAACGGGACAAAGATCGAAAAGATTTCCGGCGGCGCTTTTTATCAGACCGACCCTTATACGACCATTCATGGCAGCGCCATCTTTGTGCAAAACTATGCAAAAATAGAGGAGATCTCCGGCGGTTATTTTGACGCTGCCCGCAATTGCGCTTTGACCTTGATCCGTGGCGGCAAGGTTGGAGAAATAAGCGGCGGAGAGTTTGTGGCCCACCGTGTCGGCAGTTATGCCAATGATGACAGGAATGCCGCGATTTGGGTTGAAAACGGTTGGGCAAGCGAAGGATTCATAGGAACGGGAATCGATATAATCTCGGGAGGGCATATAAGAGGCACTAATTTTGGCCTGTTGCTTATTGCGGATTATGGTTATTGCTATGCCAATTACATAACAGGGGGAACTTTTGAAGGTACGGTTGCCCTGCAAAACGACCGCGGCAGCACTATTAGCGAGATTTCCGGCGGAACATTTACAGGCGCCCAAGGAATTTTGAATGTAAACAAAATCGGGAAGATCGGCGGGCAAGCTAAAATACACGGTACAAGCTCCTATGGTATCTATAATTATTCAGGAGGCCAAATCGGTGAGATCAGCGGCGGCGCGATCAGCTCCGATAAGGATCATGGTATCGCAAACGCGGGTACGATCAAGCTGATCTCAGGCGGGACGATCATCGGTTATCGGTCGGCAATCAACTGTGACGGGCTCAACAAAGGAAAACTTGAGACAATAACTAACGGCGTTTTTCTGGGAAAGAATGGTACGGCAATAGTGCTGGCCTACCCCCTGACGCTGGAGCCAGGGTTAAGCGCTTACATTGGGTTTGGCCGTTACTGGGGAAAAGACGGAGTAATTTTTAATGATGAGAAATTGGTAAATTATCCCGGAGGTTACTGGATGAGTACCGAAACTAAGCCTGTGGCAGGCATCACAGACTGTGAATTCAAATATCTTACAAACGGGCAGGAACCAGATCCTATTATTATAACCTTCGATACAAACGGCGGCAGTTTCGGCAATAACACAACAACTACAACGCGCAGCGTGATTCCGCCCGAAACTACGGTGGGCCTGGCTAATATGCCTGCCGATCCACAGTACGACAGACACACTTTTTTAGGCTGGAACACAAAGCAGGATGGATCGGGCATAGCATTTACCGGCAATACACCGGTTGATAGCGACATCACTGTATATGCGCAATGGAAACAAAACGGCGACGGCAACACATCAATAGCGAGCATAGAGAAGCCCGGAAACCCGGGTGGTGAAGGAGTCTCAGCTCCCAATCTGCCGACTATTGAAATTACAGACGAAGAAGAACATCTTGATCCATTTATCACAGAGCATTTTGCATATATTGCAGGATATCCAGACGGTAAGGTGAAGCCAGATCGCAATATAACCCGAGCTGAAGTGGCGACGATATTCTTTAGGCTACTGACAGATGAAGTCCGCGCGCAGTATTGGACACAGGGTAACCTATTCCCTGATGTACAGAAAGGTATGTGGCACAATAACAGTGTTTCGGTGATGTGCCGTATGGACATAGTTCACGGTTATCCGGATGAAACCTTCAAGCCAGGCAACCCGATCACAAGGGCTGAACTGGCTACGGTGGCAGCGCGGTTTGCGCGGATGATGCGTATGAGGCCGATAAACGACCTGCGCTTCAAGGACATTGTTGGGCACTGGGCAGAAGCTGACATCGGTCATGCTGCCGCCGTTGGCTGGGTAAACGGATACCCTGATAAAACGTTTAAACCAAACCAATACATCACGAGGGCAGAAGTTATGTCGCTGGTGAACAGGATGTTAAAGCGGATGCCCGAGAACGCCCAAGATTTACTGGTTGACAAGATGATCAAATGGCCGGATAACGCCGACCCCAATATGTGGTACTATTTGGCGGTACAAGAGGCGACGAACTCGCATATGCCAGAGTACAAAAACAAACCCGTGCCTGGGCTGATATTCAGCTATGAATACTGGGTTGAAATGATACCAAACCGGGACTTGACCGGGCTCGAAAGAGACTGATACATAACTCAATGTTTCAAGCTTCGTAAGGGGCAATAAAAAAAGCCCCGCAAGCATCAAGCTTACAACAACTTCCTATACAAAGAATAAATACCTGCCAGATATCATTCTAGCAGGTTATTTATTGGTTGCGGGGGCAGGATTTGAACCTGCGACCTCCGGGTTATGAGCCCGACGAGCTGCCAGCTGCTCTACCCCGCGTCGTATGGTGGAGGGGGGTGGATTCGAACCACCGAAGGCGGTGCCAACAGATTTACAGTCTGCTCCCTTTGGCCACTCGGGAACCCCTCCATATGTAATTGTGCGCTACCGCGCGGCTCTGGACTGTTGGAGCCGACGATGGGACTCGAACCCGCAACCTGCTGATTACAAATCAGCTGCTCTGCCAATTGAGCTACGTCGGCAAGGCTGACAAAGGATATTATATCAATATGCAATCGAGCTGTCAATGCCTGTTTGCTCTTTTTTAGAAAAAAAAATTATACCCTCACCACCTGCTTTGACAGAGGATTATTTTTGCTCACGGAAAACTCATCCTTGAGTTTTCGAGTGTCTTGTGATACAATAAATACTGGTATTTTATAGGTTTTTTCTGAATGAATCCACGTCAAGCGAGAGGAATGATCATGGGGATAGAGCTGGAAAATGTGCATTTGACATGGGAAGACCTTCCAGTTTTGGAAGGGTTTAGCCTTACGTTGCCGGAAACAGGATCGTTATATCTCACGGGCCCTTCCGGCTGCGGCAAAACCTCGCTTCTTTTGCTCATAGCCGGGTTGATTCGGCCTCAAAGCGGTGCCGTGCGCGGTTTGGAAAAGCGGCGGGTGGCGATGCTGTTTCAGGAGGATCGCCTGTTGCCCTGGCTTACAGCGGCTGAAAACGTGGCCCTGGTTCTGCCTTCCGGGCGGGCAAAGGAGGCTCGGCCTTGGCTGGATCTGGTGGAGCTTGCTGAGGAGGCGGAGCAGTTGCCGCGGGAGCTTTCCGGTGGTATGCGCCGCCGGGTGGCCTTGGCGCGGGCTTTAGCTTATGAGGGTGATATACTGCTTTTGGATGAGCCAACCAACGGCTTGGATAACAATCTGGCCCACCGCATTATGGGGCGGATAGAGGAGCGTTCTGCAGGGCGGTTGGTGATAACCGTCACTCACGACCGCGAGCTAATAACTTCGCAAACAACCCTGATAGAACTTACCGGACCGCCCTTGCGGGCAGCGGCAATCAAGTGACGTTTTAGTTATCAGCGGCCTGTATGCTCAAAACGTAAATCGTGATTTTTCAGCCTGTAATAAGCCAATTTTGCGTATTTGCTTTCCGGCTTGCCCCAACAGGAATAAGGGTCTATGCTTATGCCGCCCCTGGGCGTGAAGCAACCCTGCACCTCGATATATTTCGGTTCAAGCAGCGCTTTCAAATCTTTCAGGATGATATTTACGCAGTCTTCGTGGAACCCGCCCTGATTGCGAAATCCGAATAAATACATCTTTAGGGATTTACTTTCCACCAAAAGGCGCTCGGGGATATAGTTGATATAAATGGTAGCAAAATCAGGCTGCCCGGTTATAGGGCACAGACTTGTGAATTCGGGGCAGTTGAAGCGGACCATATAGTCTATATCGGGATGTTTATTAACAAATGTTTCCAGGATTTTGGGGCAATATCCCGCCGGATATTTTGCGTCGGGGTTGCCCAGCAAAGTAATATCTTCATGGTCGCTGTTTTTTTTCGGCTCGTTCATTTCGATTGTTCCTCCGTAGTTTTTGCCTAGCATATCCATCCGTCAATATAATAATACAAAGGTTTGTCCGCGTCAATGTGAAGTTTTACAAAAATATTTTGCCCAACAAAAGAAAAATCCGGTTGTCAACGTTAAAATTTTGTGGTAGAATGGCTAAGCAAGTATGGATCTCAAGTTTGCCGCGCCAGGCGGGGCGCTAGCGGTGCCTTGTAACCTTCAATCCGCTACAGGGGGGCCGAAGCCCTGTTTGAGGGTATGTTTTGTGGGGTCTGCTGCGCATAAGCGATGTTGAGAGCCGGGTCCCGCACGGCGGGCGGCCGTGAACCCCGTCAGGTCCGGAAGGAAGCAGCGGTAAGCGGTTTTGTCCCGGGTGTTGCGGGGGTGCCTGGCTGGAGTTGGCTGTGCGTATTCCGCCTGGAAGGCATTATTCGAAGCAGGGGGCGCGGCAAAATTAGAAGCTAGAAGCTAGAAGTTAGAGGTTAGAAGTTCTATCATCTGGCGTCTGGCTTCTATGTTTAAGTGCCACCGACTTACGCTCAAAGGGAGAGGCTTAGTTCTAGTGAAAGGATAAAGGCTCTCCTTATGGGAGAGCTGGCAGGCGCGAAGCGCCTGACTTAAGGCTAGACCCGCCGGTAACAGCGAACGATAGGCTAATGCATGAGCTTAAGTTTTGCTGAGCAAAAGCAAGCTAGGTTGAGAGGGTAAACGGAATGGAGGTAGGAACATGGAACAGGCTTTATTGGTGATAGACTACAGCAATGATTTTGTGGATGATCAGGGCGCTTTAAGCTGTGGGGCTGCCGGGCAAGCCTTAGATGGCTTTATCGCCGGACTGCTGGAAAAAGCGGCTGCTGCCGGGGATTTCATTTTTATCTGCAATGACGAGCATCGCGCTGGCGACCCCTATGACCCGGAAGGGAAGCTGTTCCCGCCCCATAACATCGCCGGCTCTTGGGGGGCGCAACTTTATGGCCAAAGCGGCGCTACGGCCCGCCGCCTGCTGGCAGAAATGCCGGAAAAAACCTATTATCTGGCCAAAACGCGCTATAGCGCTTTTTTCGGCACCGCGCTGGACGCCATGCTACGCCACCGCAAGGTGGAGCGGCTAACCGTGGTGGGACTATGTACGGATATCTGCGTGCTGCATACGGTAATAGACGCCTGTTACCTGGGATATTCGGTGCGCGTGCCGCGCGCGGGCTGCGCCGCGCTGACCGAGGCGGGGCAGCTCTGGGCTTTGCAGCATATGGAAGGGTGCCTCGGCATAGAAATTAAGAATTAAGAATTAAGAATGCAGAATTAAAAACCGAAGGATATAACCGGAAAATAATGAGGGCCATTCAATTCTACATTCTGCATTCTACATTCTGCATTGCCTTTTATTGCTTCTATTTTGCAGGAAAAAGCGGCTCGTCGGCGAAAATAGAATACGTCAGGAATTTGCTGATTTTTTTACCGTGCCCACTGCGTGGGCAATATTAGGAGCAGGAGGTATTATGCAATTTAAAATTAGCGATGGCGAAAAGTATCAAAAAATAATGGAAGCGCAGATACCGGCGGAGGAACTTTCTCTGGCCATGCGTCAGGCCGGTAAACGTTTGGCTGTGCGCTTAAATATTCCGGGATTCCGTAAGGGCAAGGCCCCGCAAAGCATTATCGAGAATTTCGTTGGTTTGGAGGCCCTTTTAAACGAGGCCGCCGACGAGATAGTGCCACAGGCCTATATTAAGGGGCTACAAGAGCTGGAATTAAGCCCGGTGGAGCAGCCAAAGATAGAAGTGGTGCAGCTTGTGGCCAACGAACCGCTGATATTTAAGGCTACTTTTACTGTCAAACCACAGGTTAAACTGGGCCAATATCAGGGGTTATCGCAGACTAAACAGATTCGCAAGGTTACAGAAAAAGAAATCGAGGCGGATATAGAAACGCAACGCCGCCGTCTTTCCCGTTTGACCGAGGCGGAGGAAGGGACTGAAGCCGCCTTACAAGATGTGGTCAGCATAGATTTTGAGGGTTTTCGTGACAAAGAGCCCTTCGCGGGGGGCAAGGCGGATAATTATTCTCTGGAACTAGGCTCGCATCGTTTTATCCCGGGCTTTGAGGAGCAGATCGTCGGCATGAAAGCCGGAGAAGAGCGGGAGATAAATGTGGTGTTTCCGGAGGAATATCAAGAAGAAACCCTGGCCGGTCAGCCGGCTGTGTTCAAGGTGAAGGTACAGGGCATAAAGCGCCGCGTTTGGCCGGAGTTAGACGACGAGTTTGCCGAGGAAGTGAGCGAAACGGCGGAAACCATGGAGGATCTGCGCCGCGAGGTGGAGGAGCGTTTAAAACAGGCGGCCGGCGAGGCGGCTGAGCGTCAGGCGAAAGAGGATGTATTGGGCCTCCTTTCCGAGAACGCTGAAATAGATTTGCCGCCCATCATGATAGAGCAGCGCGTGGATAGTATGGTACAAAATATGGTGGAACGCTTGCAGGCGCAGGGGCTGGAAATGCAGCAGTATTTGGAATACACCAACCAGACGGCGCAGGATTTGCGGGAGAGCTATCGGGAGCAAGCAGAAAAATCCGTGCGTAGCGAGTTAGTGCTGGAAGCGGTGGCTAAGGCAGAAAATATCGAGGTAAGCGATGAGGAAGTAGATCAGGAACTGCAAATGATGGCCGGCTATTATCAGCAGCCGCTACTGCAGATAAAAGAAGCCTTTCAGAAGAACAACCGCCTGGAGGTGCTGATAGACGATATTAAGATGAATAAAGCCGCCGATTTTATCTACAACAGCACCGAATTTACGGAAGTAATCATCAGCGACGAGCCGTCGGAGTAAGCGGGAGAGCTTTTCGACAGTTACGGACAAACTTCGCGGGTATAAATTACCTGCGCAGTGGGTATACATGAAAGGGTATGAAAGGGGAAAACGCGATGAGCATGCTGGTGCCAATGGTGATAGAGCAAACCAACCGAGGGGAGCGCTCCTACGATATTTATTCGCGCCTCTTAAAAGATCGCTTGGTCTTTTTGGGCAGTCAGATTGATGATAATGTGGCGAACCTGGTAATCGCGCAGTTGCTGTTTTTAGAGGCAGAAGACCCGGATAAGGATATACGCCTGTATATCAACAGTCCCGGCGGTTCCATTACCTCGGGTATGGCCATTTACGATACCATACAGTATATTTGCTGCGATGTGGCCACCACCTGCGTTGGTATGGCCGCTTCCATGGGTGCGTTTCTCTTAGCTGCCGGTACGCCGGGCAAACGTTATGCCCTGCCCAACAGTGAGATCATGATACATCAGCCCAGCGGCGGCATGCAGGGGCAGGCCACGGATATAGATATCCATGCCCGCCATATCCTGCGCATCCGCGATAAGATGAACACTATTCTTGCCGAGCGTACCGGTCAGCCGAAGGAAAAGATAGCGCTTGACACAGAGCGCGATTACTTTATGACCGCAAACGAGGCCAAGGTTTACGGGTTGGTAGATGAGGTTGTGGAACCCCGGACGAATACGGTTGCTAAAAAGAAAAAATAAACTAAAACCAAATATAATAGGAGAATACCATGAGCAAAATAATGGACGATAAAGTTATACCGCGCTGTTCTTTTTGTGGTAAAAGCCAAAACCAGGTACTAAAGCTGATTGCCGGCCCGGGTGCTTATATCTGCAATGAATGTATTGAGCTGTGCAACGAGATCATTTCCGAGGATAGGCAGGAGATGCTCGCAGAGGAACAGGCCGTCATCCCCAAACCCATGGAGATTCGGCAAGTGCTGGATCAATATGTGATCGGGCAGGAATCTGCCAAAAAATCGCTGGCCGTTGCCGTGTACAATCACTACAAACGGATAAACAACGAGGCTGCCGGTGACGAGGTTGAGCTGCAAAAAAGCAATATCGTGATGCTGGGTCCCACCGGTTGCGGAAAAACGCTACTGGCAGAAACCTTAGCGCGCATTTTGCAGGTACCATTCGCCGTGGCTGACGCTACCTCCCTTACCGAGGCCGGTTATGTGGGCGAGGATGTAGAGAACATTCTGCTTAAGCTGATCCAGGCCGCCGACTATGATATAGAGAGGGCCGAGCGCGGCATCATCTATATTGATGAAATAGATAAGATCGCGCGTAAATCGGAAAACCCTTCCATCACACGCGATGTCTCCGGCGAAGGGGTACAGCAGACCTTGCTGAAGATATTGGAGGGTACAGTAGCCTCTGTGCCGCCGCAGGGTGGGCGCAAGCATCCGCATCAGGAATTCATACAAATAGATACCACAAATATCCTCTTCATCTGTGGCGGCGCTTTTGGCGGCATAGAAACGATTATACAAAACCGCCTGGGCAAGAACACCATGGGCTTTGGCTCGGAGATACGCAGCAAGAAGGATGCAGATAAAGATGATATTTTGGGCAGAATACTGCCGGAGGATTTGCTGAAATTTGGTTTGATACCGGAATTTGTGGGCCGTCTGCCCATCATTGTCACCCTGCAGGCGCTGGATGAAGAATCCCTGATACGGGTGCTTACGGAGCCGAAGAATGCGTTGGTGCGGCAGTATAGGAGGCTATTTGAGTTGGACGGCGTAAGCCTGGAATTTAAGGACGAGGCACTGCGCGCCATTTCCGTAGAAGCCATAGAGCGCAAAACCGGGGCACGCGGCTTGCGCGCGATACTGGAAGCGCTGCTGCTGGATGTTATGTATGAAACGCCCTCGCGCGAGGATGTATATAAATGCGTTATCACCAGGGATGTGGTAGAGAAGAAGGAACCGCCACCGCTGTTCTCTTTAGCTGCTAAGGGGCAGGAGGAAAGCGCGTAAAATCAAAAGATGGCAAAATACAAACAAAAAAGGAACGGTTTGCACCGTTCCTTTTCGGTTCTAGCTTTCAACTAACATCTATCTTGCTGATAAACGGCAATCTATGCTAGATGTGGCAACTTACAGCTTGACAACATTGGCAGCTTGTAGGCCGCGCGGACCTTCTACGATATCGAACTCCACGCCTTGGCCTTCGTCAAGAGTTTTGAAACCGTCCGTTTGGATAGCGGAAAAATGTACAAATACATCTTCGCCACCCTCTCTTTCAATAAACCCAAAACCCTTTTCTGCATTGAACCATTTCACTTTGCCGTTCATGTGTTACCTCCTAAAGAATTTATACTTTTCTATTATAGCACAGCCTTTTTCGCTTTTCAACAAAAAAGATTATTTATTAAAATAAAGTCAGTTTTATCTAAATAATCAAAAAAAGAGCTTTTTTCTATGAAAATTCTTGATTTTCCAGTATTTTGAAGTTATAATGCTGTTACCTAATATAAATGGCCCCGGTATTCCTCCTGTTCCTATGAACCTGTGCGGATGTGGGTTAATAATTAGGAAAACTTAAGAAGGAGGATAACCGGCATGACCTTTGAGGACAGGACCTTAACCTGTAAGGAATGCGGTGCGGAGTTTTCTTTTTCTGCTTCCGAGCAAGAGTTCTATGCGGAAAAGGGCTTCCAGAATGATCCGGCCCGTTGCCCCGAGTGCAGGACGGCACGTAAACGGCAGCGTAGCAATGAGCGCGAAATGCATACCGTCATTTGCGCGGAATGTGGTTGCGAGACCCAGGTACCATTCAGGCCAACAGAAGACCGCCCCGTATACTGCCGCGACTGCTACCAAAATCAACGCACAGCACTATAAGTAGAAAAAACAACCCCGCCCTTTCAAGCGGGGTTGTTTTTTTTTGGACACTAGGAGGGATGTATGGGGACATCGTTCAATTGTTGCGTATCGCTTCCAAGGCGGAAAGGCGCATGGCGCGGATGGCCGGGTAGAGGCCGGAAATCAGCGCCACCGCCGCGGAAAAGCTCACACCTGCCGCCGCCAGCCATAGCGGGATAACGGAAGTGAAGCTTTCCGCGAACCACATGATATTGGCGCCGCCGATCAGCTGCGACAGATTATTGATGACATAGGAGATACCATAGCTAAAGGCCAGGCCCAGCACCCCGCCAATCAGGCCGATGCAGGCGGCTTCGAACAAAAACAGTTGCAGGATATTGCCCATAGGGCAGCCCAGCACCTTGATCACGCCTATTTCCCGCGTGCGCTCTATGATGGACATCAGCATGGTGTTCATGATGCCGATGGCGCTTACGATCATGGCTACCGCGCCGATGATCCCAAAAACGATCTGCACCATATTCAAGGTTTCCTGCTGCTGGCTGATCCATTCGCCGTTGCCCCAGCCATCCAGGCCCAGGGCACGGATGTTTTCTACCACGGCGGCCACATTGTCCATATTATCCACCATCAAAAGCAGGTTTTGCACCTGAGAATGTTTGGGGTCATAATTGTAAATAAAATCCTTATTTTCCTTGCACAGTGTCTCCATGGTATCCAGATCAACAAAAGCAGCGCTCCAATAATTAGTGTTAACGCTGATATTATCCAGTACTCCGGTAACTTCCAAGGTGTAAATTTTACCGCGGCTTTGCCCCTCCTCATAGTACATGTTGGATTCAAAGGCGCCCCAATCGAAGGAAAACTGTATCCTATCCTCCAGCAAATTTACATTGGGCTCCCGCTCCTCATAGGGCGTCCACATATAGACGCCCCGGTAATCGCGGCGGGGCGGTTCCATGTCGTAGCCGATATCGGCAGTCAACATCACCTTAAGATTGTTGCGCCCGCTGCGACCCTTTGGCAACTCCCCTTGAGTGGGCATAAAGCCGAACGTCTCGGCCAGCTCGAAATCCACGCCGTACAGCTGCACCCAACCGCGGTTGCGCCCGCTTTTCAGGTTGCCGCCCTGATTGATAACGGGCAGCACAGACTTAACGTGCTCTATGCCTTCTATTTGTTTGATCATTTTATCATCCAGCTCGTTTTGGCGACCGCTGCTGCTATCCCAGCCCGGGTAGACCGTGACCTGATTGAGGCTGCCGAAATTATTCAGCAATTCCTCGAAAGATCGCTGAAAGCCGATGCCTATAGAGATCATCACCACGATGCTGAATGTGCCCACAGCCATACCAAGAGCGGTCAGGGCCGTGCGCAGCTTACGCCTGGTGAGGTTGGTGAAGGCCATGATAAAGGTGTCGAGTAGATTCATGGTAGTCCCTCTTAAACTAATTGCTTTTATGCTGCTTCGTCATCCGAGAGTTCGGCCCGGCGTTTTTTGGCGCGGCGTTCGCGCAGTACGATGAGCAGCACTAATACCAGCACAACGCCGCCGCCGATCAGCAGCCATTTGCTGTTACCGTGGGCAGATCCTGGTAGACCGCCTCCTTCCTGGCGGCCCGGCATTTCCGGGTTGAACATCTCGTCGCCCCAAAAATCGCCGCCGCCGGGGAATTCGGGGGAGAAGGATTCCTGCACCGTCAGGGAGAAGGATTGGCGCTCCGTGAGCTTATCTCCGTATTCATCCTCAAAAGACACCACAATAGCGCCTTCTATCTGGCCCGGCTCATTAGCAATAATGCCCATATCCACATTGTACTGCTGGCCGGCCTGTATGGTGCCGGCATATACTCTTTCTTCCAGGCTAAGCCCCCGCCCCTCCACCGTTACCATGGCATTGTAGATAGAGCTTTTGCCCATGTTGATAATGGAAAAATAGGGGTAGACAGTCATGCCCATATCCACGAAAGGCATGTCGAAACGCGGCTCATCCACCACCAGACGTATCTCCTGATTTATGGGCACGGTGATATTGGCGCTGGCCGTATAAGCCGCGTTGTTTTCGTCCTCGTACTCCATGGCAATGGAGAGCATATTAGGCTTGGCCGGCGTATCCGGCCTAACCTGTAATTCCAATGTGCTGCGGATGGTGGCGCCCGCTCCCATGCTGCGCACATAGATGGTGTTGGAGCCGTTTTTGGCCGGCACCACATAGGCGTTTTCTTCGTCCGCGTTGGTGATGACGATGGTCAGGTTATGGATGGAGTTCTCGCTGGTATTAGTAAATTGCATGTCTAAGGTGAAATTTGTGCCGGCATAGATTTTTTCCGGCTCGATGCTGTAGGAGGAAATGATCAGTTTAGGTTTGGGTTTTTTGTCTTTATCTTTGTCCTTATCTTTATCCTCTTCATCTTCGCCCTTGGCGCGGTTGACATCCACATAGGCGGTGACACTGCCCCTGCCGCGCACCCCGTTTTTGGTGTATTCGACGGTAAATTTAATGGCTTTGGCCCCCACGCTAACATATTCGGAAAGCAGAAAATCATAAGAAACCTCTCGGGTGATGCCGGCGGCAAAACTGCCGAGGGACCGCTCATAGCTTTGGCTTTCCACCACAAAGGGAAATTTATCCAGTTCCGTGCCGATAACAGGTTTTATCGTTACATCGGTTAGGGTAGCGCCGGTATTGCGCAGTATCAGCGTCATGGTCACGCGCTCGCCATAACCTGCGCTGGGTGTGGGGGTAGCACTAAGCACGATCTGCCCGCTGTCCCCTTCCTCCTGCACGACTTCCGTACCGTCGGAGAGCACGTTCACATAGGTACGGATGGTGTTCTTTTTCGTCTCTCGCGTGGAGCCGTTGGCCGCCACATAGGTGAGGTTGAAATCTATGGGATAAGTGCCGGCTTTGGCCTTTTGGCTAATGGTGAGGTTGAAGGTCGGCCGGGCCCGGTTCATGGAGAGCGAGATATTTTGCGTATAGGTGGTCTGTTTTATCTCGAAAGGCCACTTTTCCGTCTCGGTGCTGACCACCGGGGTAATGGAGATCTCCCGCACGGAATTCCAACCGAACTCCCTGCTGAAATGCAGCGGGATAATGACGTTTACCGTCTGCCCCGGATCCCCGGAAGGCACTACCATGCTGCCGTCCACGCGGATAGGGTCTCCATAACCCGGCGGCTCCGGCTCGTACTCGGAAGCAAAGGCCGGTACGTGCGCCACGGTCAATACCAGAACTATCATCAGCAATGCGCCGAATAATTTCACCTGCTTGGTCATATATGATCCCCCGTAACTCCTGTTATTTATAGAACCCGCGGCGCGATGAAGGCAACCGCCCTACATGCTCCCTCAATTCTGCATTCTTAATTCTGCATTCTGCATTGCACTCACCTTGCCGTCCAGCACGGAGATCTTCTTATCGGCAAAGGCCGCCATCTGCGGGTCGTGGGTCACCATTACGAAGGTGGTGCGGCGGCGGCGGAAGATCTCCAAAAGTAACAGCATGATTTCCTCGCTGGTTTTGCTGTCCAGATTGCCGGTGGGCTCATCGGCGAATACGATCTTGGGGTTTGTCACCAGGGCGCGGGCTATGCCCACCCGCTGCTGCTGCCCGCCGGACATTTGCATGGGTTTGTGATGGGCATGACTTTTCAGCCCCACCAGGCCCAACGCTTCCATGGCCCGCCGTTTGCGCTCCTTACGCGGCGCGCCGGAAAAAGTTAGGGGCAAGGCCGTATTCTCCAGGGCCGTAAACTGCGGCAATAGGTTGAAGGATTGGAAGACAAAACCGATATGGCGCCGGCGAAAATCTATCAGCTCACTTTCCGTCATGCGCTCCACATGGCGGCCCGCGATGACGATCTCCCCGGCGGAAACCCCTTCCAGCCCGGCCATCAAGTTTAATAGCGTGGATTTACCGCTACCGGAACGCCCCACGATGCAGGCAAATTCCCCCTCGGCAATCGTCATGCTAAGGCCGTTTAAGGCACGCACCTTCACCTCGCCCACGCGGTATATTTTCTTGACATTACGCACATCTATGATGTGCCTGTTCACTTGGCTTGTCGCCGTTTGGATAAGAACACCCCCGAAGTAGAGGCAAGAGGATAAAAGTAGAGGCAAGAAGTTAGATGATAGAGGCTAGAAAGTGAGTAGTAAATAACAATATGTTTCAATCAATCGTTCAATCGTTTTCGCGTAGCGAAAACCTACCATAACTCAACACTCAACACTCAACACTCCACACTTGGTCTGCGAAGCAGACCATTAATGGTATGACGAGACGACGGCGAAAAATGTTCGCCGAAATTCTGCTAATTTTTCTAATTTCTAGGTTTATTGGGGGAAAGCCTGCTTTTTGGGGGAAAAGAAGTTTGCCGCAGTCATTTCAAATGGTGTATCATATACGTTGAGCATGCGGATATGCGAAAAAACGGCACCGGTCTTTGCCAAAGCGAGAAAAAACCCGCCGCTATGCGCGGCGGGATAGGATTAGTCATACATTATGTATCTTTTTGCCCATGTGAATCTTATCAGCTGGTAGATTGCCGGATCATGTCGGTAAGTTCATGATATGTTTTAAGAAGGTTATCAACCATTTCCTTTATTTCTGCAGACATCTGAACCTGCTCGTCCACCAGTGAGGTCGTGCTGGTGATGTCGCTGGTAATAAGCGCCGAGGAATCTTGAATGGCCTTGAGCTTCGTTTCGATCTGAGATGCGGATTCCGCGCTCTTACTGGCCAAATTGCGCACCTCGTCGGCAACTACGGCAAAGCCCTTGCCGTGCTGGCCGGCGCGGGCGGCTTCCACGGAAGCGTTGAGCGCCAGGATATTGGTCTGGAACGCGATATTTTGGATCGTGCTGATGATGGATTGCGTCTCGGAAGCATTCTTTTCAGATTCCGCCGAAGTCTTTAGATTCTGCTCTTGCGCCTTTTTCAGCGATTCGGAAGCTACCTGTATCTTTATCATGCTTTGCGTGATGGCGCTGATCTCTTTCGTAAATTCATCAACGAATTTGTTAAGCCCATCCTTTTTCAGGTGATGTGAAATATCTTCCACCGAACCCACCACACGGATGGGAACTCCCGTAGCGGAACGCAAGGTGGAACCGTCCGCCCGCATCCAAAGGTATTCTCCATTTTTGTGCTGTATGCGATAGTCCAGGCTATAGGGCGTTAAGCCCGAGTAATCGTTCAGGTGCGCCGCGAAAGCGTT
>Ga0082212_10002874_pt1 | contig 24704 bp, 24 predicted proteins | sample TergutNt197P3_FD_71548 | JGI IMG/M metagenome (GOLD analysis project Ga0082212, IMG submission 71548) | Neocapritermes taracua P3 segment gut microbial communities from Petit-Saut dam, French Guiana - Nt197 P3 | ecosystem: Host-associated > Arthropoda: Insects > Digestive system > Gut ... | reverse complement strand
TCGGGATACCCTTCCCGGAAAGCAACCCGCGCCATCGCCAGGTACATGCCAACTTCGCAACATTCGCCGTTAAAGTTCGCCTGCAGATCCTTAATGATGTCGGCATCTACACCCTTGGCAACTCCCACAACGTGTTCCGCGGCAAAACCGCCGCCCGCCGTCTGTTCCTTGAACTTGGACGCCGGCGCCTTGCACTGCGGGCAGGCTTCCGGGGGCTGATCTCCCGTGTGTACATAACCACAAACCGTACAAACCCATTTTTTCATTTTTTTTCTCCCTGAAATTAAATTATTTTAACGGCCAAGGGCCGCTGTATCAGTCACCTCTTTTTATAATGGCTATGATAATCAGTTTATTACTTCTCCATATTTTGTCTAGACCCTTATTGAACCAATCCGCAGCAACGGGTATGATTGATTAAATTAAGCAAGAAAACCCTCAATGTCGCACGTTGGGGAAAAAATAAGAGGTCTTATGAAGTCACTCGGTATCAACGTTGGTTCTACGAGTCTTAAAATGGTTCTGGTTGAAGTCGGGAATCCGGTGGATTCCCGCGACCGCCCCCTCTGGAGCGGTTCGCTTCCCCATGAAGGGGATTTTGGGACCGCGGCGAGGAAACTTCTTTCGGAAGGTAATATTCCCCCCGGCATTCCCGCCCTGGTAACGGGCAACGAGGGGCGCTTCATGTTCAACGCGTCAGGCACTCTTGAGCCGCTGTGCGTCGAGGCGGCGCTTGGCGCCCTTTCGATCGACGCTGACGCGGTTGTGAGCATGGGCGGCGAGGATCTTATAGTCTATTCCCTTGACAAGGGAAGGATCGTGAACAGTTTCTCGGGCAACAAGTGCGCTTCCGGCACCGGGGAATTCCTCAAGCAGCAGCTCGCCCGCATGGATATGGGGCTTTCGGATATAGAGAAGGTGCCAGACACGGCAAAGGTCTATTCCCTTTCGACCCGCTGTTCCGTGTTCATGAAGAGCGACTGCACCCACCGGCTCAACAAGCGTGAGGCGACAAAGGATGATATCGTCCTTTCGCTTTCCGATGTGATGGCTGTGAAGGTAATAGACTTTTTAAAGCGGGCAAAGGTGGTGTCCGGCCGGGTGGCGCTGACCGGCGGCATCACGCTGAACCGCCATATCATACGCTTTATCAGGGAAAAGGCGCCGGAAATCGAGTTCATCATCCCGGAGGCCGCGCCGGTCTTCGAGGCCCTTGGCGCCGCGGTGATGGCGCCCGGCTCGGGCAGCCCGCTCCCGGAGGTAGAGAAGCTCTTCCGGCAAAACGAGATTCGGTTCGATACGCTCCCCGCATTGCGCGACCATGCACATAAGGTGCACGCCTTTGCCTTTCCCGGCGGATCCGGCAGTGAAGGGGCCGGCGGAATCAGCAGCGAAGGGCCCGGCGAAGCAGGCAGCGAAGGGCTCGGCAGCGCGGCGCCGGCGGGGAAGGTGCAGGCCGGGCGCAGCTACATACTGGGCGTGGACGGGGGGTCGACCACCACAAAGGCCTGCCTGGTCGACATGGAAACAGACGAGATCGTGGCAAGCCATTACGGCAGGACCCACGGGGACCCGGTCAAGGCGCTCAAGGGGTGCCTGAGGGTCATACGGGACAAGGTCATAGCGGATACCGGGGGGAAGAGCGTCGATATCAGGCTGGTGGCCACCACAGGCTCTAGCCGTGAGATCCTGGGGGTGTTCCTTGAGACCCCCGGCGTTTACAATGAGATCATCGCGCATTCGGTTGGGACCACCTACTTTGACAAGGAAGTGGAGACGATATTTGAGATAGGGGGCCAGGACGCCAAGTATGTGCTGCTCAAAAACGGGGTGCCAATCGACTACGCCATGAACGAGGCCTGCTCGGCCGGGACGGGCTCCTTCCTTGAGGAGAGCGCGGCCGGGGACCTGTCCATCCACAGCGCGGTGGAGATAGGCCCCATTGCCCTTCACGCGGACGCCCCTTTGAAATTCGGCGAGCATTGCTCGGCCTTCATCAACAGCGATATAAGAAAGGCGGTCCAGCAGGGCGCGAGCCGCGAAAACATTACGGCAGGCATCGTTTGCTCGATAGTGTCCAACTACCTCAACCGCGTGGTTGGCAACCGCACCATAGGGGGAAAGATATTCCTCCAGGGCGGCGTGGCGAAAAACCCGGCTGTGCCGCTGGCCTTTGCCATGCTGCTCGACAAGGAGATCCTCGTGCCGCCTTCGCCCGAGCTCATGGGCTGCTTCGGGGTGGCGCTTCTGGCAAAGCGCAAGGAGGCCGACGGGCTTCTGGCGGAAACGGAAGTGGACCTGGACGCGCTTATCACGCGGGATATAGGCTACGAGCGGATCTTTGTATGCCAGGCCTGCGAGAACCAGTGCCCCATCCAGGTGCTCAATATAGAAGAACGAAAGTATATGTTTGGCGGGCGGTGCAACAAGTACACCAATATGCGCAAGTCCATAAAGGACGTGCCGGTCTTTGACTATGTGGAAAAGAGGCAGAAGCTCATCTTCGAGGAATGGGCCGCTCCGCCCCTTTCAGAAAGCAGCGGGGATAAGAAGCACGGTTTCGTCATAGGCATACCAAGGGCGTTTTCCGTCCATACGCTGTACCCTTTGTATTCATGGTTCTTCCACGAGCTGGGTATACAGACCTTTCTGTCTTCGGATGTGGCGCACGAGGGGGTGGCGCGCGCGGAGTCGACCTATTGCTTCCCCGCTGAGATCGCGCATGGCGCGGTGCAAGACTGCCTGGACAAGGGCGCGGACTATGTGCTGCTGCCGCATTTTCGGGACATGCCCAGCTATGAGGAAAAGGTCCACGCCAATTTCTGCCCGATCACGCAGGGCCTTCCCTACTATATAGACAAGGCTTTCCCCGACGTGGACAAGAAGAAGTGGCTCCCCCTGGTGGTGAGCTTCAAGTTTGGCGAGGAAAAGGCGCTTGAGCTTTTCCAGGTGATGTGCGACAGGCTCGGCATAGGCGCCGAGGAGGCCCGGGAGGCTTTTGCCAGGGCAAGGGAAAAGCAGGAGGGGTTTTTCCGCGCCGCCAGGGCGCTCGGCGAAGAGGCGCTTTTGGAGGCGCGCAAGGCTGACAGGCCGGTGATCGCGTTGCTTGGCCGGCCCTACAACGCTTTTACGCCCGAGGCGAATATGGGGATCCCCAGGAAGTTCACTACGAGGGGGTACTCCATCGTGCCCTTTGACATACTGCCCTTTGAAGACGAGGAGATATTCCACAATATGTACTGGTTCTTCGGCCAGCAGGATGTAAAGAGCGCAAAGCTTTTGAAGAACGAAGACAATATATACCTGGCGTTCATCACGAATTTTTCGTGCGCGCCGGATTCTTTCATACTGCACTATATCAAATGGATCATGGGGCAGAAGCCCTTCCTGGTGCTGGAGCTCGACTCCCATTCCGCGGACGCGGGGGTGGACACGAGGGTCGAGGCCTTCCTGGACATCATCGACGGCTACAGGGCAAAACAGGCCGGGCTTGAGGCCGAGCGTTATGACAACGGCTGGGAGTTTGTCTACGACGAAGGCGCCCCGTCCGAGGAGGACAAGCTCAGGGTGGACAACCGCAAGACGGGCGAGAAGGTAAGGATAAAGGGCAACAAGCGGGTAAAACTTTTGCTTTCCAATATGGGGGCCATTTCCACCGAGTATATGGCCGCCGCGGTCCGGGGGCTGGGGATCAACGCCGAGTCTTTGCCTGTGGCTACAGCCAGGACCGTTCAGGTCGCGCGCGGCCACGCTTCGGGCAAGGAGTGCGTGCCAAGCCATCTGGTGCTTGGCAGCGCGCTTGAGTTTTTCTGGAGCGAGAAGTACCGGAAGGACGAGCTGTATCTTCTCTTTGTGCCGATCACGACCGGCCCGTGCAGGACAGGCCAGTATTATATCTTCTACGAAAACCTCTTCAAGGACATGCGCCTGGAGAACGTGGTAGTCTTCATCCTGTCGGCGGACAATTCCTACGGGGAACTGGGTCCGGGCTTCGCGATGGGGATGTGGAAGGGCCTTGTGGTCTCAGACTACCTCAAGGACATCCAAAACGCCCTTAAGACAACAGCGAAGGATCCGGTCACAGCGATCGCGGAATACGAAAAATCCTGGAGAAGGCTGATGGACGCGGTCGAGCACCGGCCAAAGGATCTTTGGACTGAGCTGAAAAACGTCGCCGAAGACGTGAAAAAGATACCGCTCAAAAGGAGGGTGGCTGATTGCCCCAAGGTACTTGTCGTCGGCGAGATCTATGTGCGCAGGGACGATTTTGCCGTGGGCGAGCTGACAGACCTCATGAGCGAACGGGGCGTTGTGGTGAAGGTCGCCGGCATATCCGAGTGGATACACTACCTTGACTTTGTGCGTGAGTACGCCTTGAAAAAACTCATAGGCCTAAGGAAGCCGGGGACGAGGCTCTTCTCCAAACCCTGGATGGACCTCCGCAAACTTGGCGTCGAGGAATGGTGGAAGCACTCGGTCGAGAAGAAAGTGCTCAGGATACTGGGCCCAACGGGGCTCATCCCCGAAACGCCGCACGACATGCACAAGATCATGGAATACACCCAGGAGCACTTCGTGAACCTGGAGCTGAACTCGGAGATAGCGGTGTCCTCCGGCTCGGCGGCTGCGGCGATGGACGCGGGGTATTCGGGGATCGTGAACATCAGCCCCTTTGCCTGCCTCATAGGCCGCGTTATAGAAGGCCTCTTCACGCCCTGGGCGCGCGAGCGGAACTACCCGATGCTCTCGGTGGAAGTGGACGGAAACCTGCTGCCTCCCAACATCGTCAACAAGCTCAATATATTCATGGTGAATGTGCTGCGCTTCAAAGGCGAGGGCGACCTCTCGGAGCTGGTGGACAGCGCGGGGGCGTCACAGGACCAGGAAGTACCAGTCTGATATAGCGCCTCCGGCGAACATCGCCAGGCCGATGCCGGCGCACAGCGCGGGGCCGAACGCGAAATGCTCCTTGCCGGTCTTCTTCTTTGCCAGCAGCAGGCAGGCGCCGTAGACGCCTCCTATGATGATGCCGATGAAGAGGGCGACGAGGCAGTTTTGCCAGCCGAGGAAGAGGCCCGCGGCAGCCATGAGCTTGACGTCCCCGAAACCGAACGCGCCCTCCACGAATATCGCGATGATGAAGAGCGGGACTGCGGCGACTGCAATGCCGATCAGGTGCGATTTCAGGCCGATGTCGGGGCCGACAAAGATCGCAAGCACGCCACAGACGGCTATCGCTATGCTGAGCTGATCGGGTATCTCCATTGTGTCGTGGTCTATAAAGGCGACGGCGAGCAGGCAGGCCAGGACGGCGAAATTTAGGAACGCGGCGGGCGGGGGAAACGCCATCCACGACAGGGCGGCCAAAATCCCGCTTATCGCTTCTATGGCAAGGTAGCGGGAAGGTATGGCTCCGCCGCAAAAACGGCATCTTTTTTTCAGGGCAAAATAGCTTATTACAGGGACGAGGTCGCCCGCATGCAGCCGATGTCCGCAGGTCGTGCAGCATGGAAAGCTTCCTGGAAAATCCAAGCTGCGCGGAAGCCTGTAGATAATGACGCCGAGAAACGACCCCGCGGCCGCCCCGGCAAAAAAGGCAATCAAATAGATTATTAGATTCAAGATCCCCGGCATTCTGCCAGTATACCACTACTTACCCTGAATATGGATGCGAATATGGACAAATAAGGCAAATATCCTGTTAAATATTTACTTACACGATAGTACTAGGAAATAACAGGCTGTTTTTACGCGTTTTTCATGAATTTTACAGTTCTGTTGTATTTCTGATATTACTTTCTTTTATATGTAAATTATGATAATATTCAACTACTTGGAATAAATGCTGGTAGATTAGATAAAAGGAGTAAGGTCGGAATGTTTAAGAGGGCGAGAGCTGTCTTTGTATTAGTCATGGCATTGATTCTCGGGATCGTGGCGCCGGGCGCCAAGGTCGCGCCCTTAGCTTATGCGGACAGCACAAGCAGCCCATATACGGCCACACTGCTTTACCACAACGATATCCAGATAACATATACGCTCAACTATCCGGCCGGCGGCGTGTGGGACGGCTACGGGGACATCCCCATGGGCGGAAACGGGATCTCAGACCAGATCTATTGCGCGGATCCGTTCATCCATTTCCATCCCGTCGTGACGGCTCTGGGCGGCGCGTCGGACTACGACCCCAAGACGCAGACGCAGACGGATACGATAGGAAACTATGTCGTTTGCGCGCCCTGGAATATGTCCGGCGCCATGAAGGAAAACTACGAGGCGGTCTACTGGATCGTCGCCAACGGGTTTCGGGGGGAATACGACTATCTTGCGGCCAACGGCGGGAGCGGCCAGGAGTGCGTCGCTTCGCTGACCCGGCTCAAGAGCCTCTACCCGGGCCTGCTTCCGTCCGGCAGCAACGCCGCGGACAAAAGGGCAAAACAGATTTCTTTCATGGCCACGAAGGTCGCCATATGGAAGGTGGTAGCGGGCGCAAATGTGACTATTGTAAGGACGAGCCTCAGCAGCGCCGACGAGAAGACATTCTTTACACTGGTTGACAGGATGGTAGCGGACGCTACAGCCATCCCCGGGCACAACGGGAAACCGGCCGCGGCCACGACCGGGTTCGACATAAAGATAGGCGAGGAAAGCCCCCCCGCGGCCTTAACGGACGGCGGCGACGGCTTTGATTATTACGGGCCTTTGTCTGTGGCCGCGGAGCTTAAAAATTCGGCCGGCGACATAAAGGCGCTGCTGGATAAGGTGTTTTTGACCTTAAGCGGCCCGGAGTCGGCCGGCATCACATTCGTTGACGGGGTCGGCGGCGCCGCGCTCCCGGGCGGCCTTCCGGTATACGGGACCGCAAACTCCGCGCAATACCTTGACAACAGCGGCGGGAGCGGCGATTTCAGCATGGCCGGCGGCAGCTGGGCAAGCAAGGCTTTCTACCTTAAGATTCCGCACGCCAGGGGCACGGCGGACTATCTGACGATAAAGGCGATGGCAAAGGCAAACGATGTGGACCTGCTTAAAGGGACGCCGCTTACCTTTGTCTACGAAAACGGGGCCATACAGGACTGGGAATTCGTGCAGGCGTTTGTCGGCGCGGCAGGCGACGCGATGAAGGCCGACCTGTTTGCCGACGCTGTTTTCGCGGCAGGGGATGAGGATATGGGCGCGATCGTCGTCACCAAGCAGATAGAGTACGGCAGTTCTTTGGACAACAATACCCAGTTCACGTTCCGGCTGCACTACAACAGCGCAGCGGACGACTACGGAAGCTCCGCAGTAGTGGATCTGGCGGGCCACCCTGTATACGGGGCGATAAACGTCAATGTGGCGACCGGCATGTTCACGCTGAGAAACGGGCGGACAGCCATCATTGAAGGGCTGCCGACAGAAGGCTGGTACTGGGTCGAAGAGATGACTACCGGGATCGTCGGCTATACTGCGCCGACGATAAAGACAGCCGGCGGGGGCAGTCCGGCCCCGGGGCCGACGGCGTGGATAACAGGCGGCATGCAGATGGACGGCGACTATGTGGAGGTCGAATTTACAAACACAAAAGATACGAGGAAGGCCTATTTATATATAAGCAAGATAGTCGCCGGGTTTATTGAAGGCGTCCCGACGCTTGTGACTGTCGACGAGCCAAGGCCGTTCACCTTTGAGCTGGAATACTCGGACGACGGGGGGGCAAGCTGGAACCCCGTGAACCTGACAGGCGTGTTCCAAAGCGACGGCGGAACCATTGTCAATGCCGCGCAGGGGAGGTTCACGCTCAAATCGCTTGAGGCGGCTTTCGTGGAGGTCGCGCCCGGATCGATGTACCGCGTCACCGAGGTCCTGACATATTCGGGGTATGTGCCCATATACGGGATGGTTCATTCGTGGTATGAAAACGGCGCGTGGCACACGGTGGATGAGGCCACGTTTGAGAGACTGCCCGACTGGTTCAACAACGGGGACCGCTATATCAGCGAGGGGGTCGTGCCGCAGGCCAACGAGTATTTCTGGTTCCTGTACAGCAACGCGGAGATTGCGATCAGCGATCTGTCGGTAAGCAAGACCGTCACCGGCACGCCGCCACAGGACGACCCGGAAGGGCAAGAGCACCTTTTTGCGTTTCAGCTGTTCTTTGTGATGTTCAACCAGGGCGAGCCTGTACTCCAGTGGCTGACGACAGCCCCGGGCGTATTGCCGGTGGGGTATGTCGAGATCCGGAACTTCAAAGGGCCCGGGCTGCCGCAGGACAGGATAGTAAACGACGGCTCCGGCAACCCGACGCTGCTCATGCTAAAGGACGGCGAGACGGCGGTATTCCCCAACCTGCCCGGAGGCAACTACCTGGGCAGCTATATAGTACGTGAGGCCGACGCAGGGATGAGGTTCACGACGGACTACAGGATCGGGACCGGCAGGTGGACAGCGGTCAGGCCCGGCGGCGACACGGCGCCCATGAACCTTTTGAGCGATACAAGCGTGACCTTCAGAAACGCGTACGCAAGCACGTCAAAGAAGAAAACCAATGAGAAGGGAGGCGGCGGCGGCGGTGATGGCGGCGGCGGCGATGGCGGCGGCGGCGAAGGCGAAGGTGGCACAAACATCGGCGCGCCAAAAACGCCTCAAAGCGCGTACGGGGAAGGCGCGGGGCTGTCATCTGGTTCTTCGGGGACCGGCGACAGCATGAACCCGAATGCTTATTTGGCCGCAATGCTTTTTTCCGCGGCCGGGATGGCCTACGCGGCGCTGATGTTTATAAAGAGGAAAAAGGGGTATAGATAGATAGTCAGACCATTTTGTCAAAAAGCATCATTCTGGGGAGAGATTGGTGACCTTTTAATGGGGGGCACGAGAACTGTTGAGAAATCAACAGTTCTCGGCTTTTATGCTTCTTGCAATAAAATGTGTAATCTACCGTTATTATCAAAAAATATCATTTATATGTTATACTAATACGTGATGAGGGGGTAGCAATGATAAGGACTTTCACGCTGTGGACGGATGAGGTCGACGATACCGGGTCGGCGGTCGATCATGTATGTTCCCAATTGGCCGGGGCCGGCGCCCTGATGAAGAACACGATCGGCATTGTCGCCTGCCACTACGAGCATGTATACTCGGGCATTTTCAAAGCGGTCTGCGAGGCGCTTCCCTTTGACGTGGTCGGGACGATCTCACAGATGCAGGCAGTCCCCGGCAAGGCGGATTCTTTTTTGCTGTCTATCCTGGTACTCACGAGCGACGACGCGGCGTTTGTCAAAGTGGTGACGCCGTCTTTGGCGGGCGGGCCCAGGCGCGCGACCGAGGAGAGCCTGGGCGCCGCTTGCGCGGACGGGAAACCGGCGCTGATATTCGCCTTTGTGCCTTTCACCCTTAAGAACTCAGGCGACGAATATGTCGAGGCGATCACCTCAGTTTCAGGCGGGGCGCCATGTTTCGGGACGCTTGCCGTGGATGACAGCCCGGATTTCTCAAACTGCTTCATGCTGGCGGACGGCGAACACTACCAGGACAGGATGGCAATGATCCTGGTCTTTGGCGATGTGCGCCCCAGGTTCTTTGTCGCCAATATCTCGGGCAGCAAGCTTATCTCAAAGGGGGCCGTTGTGACCAGGAGCAAGGGCAATGTGCTCATGGAGCTCAACGAACGCCCCGTAGCAGAGTACTTTGACGACCTGGGGCTTACGGGCTCGATCATTGAACAGTTCTCCATGTCGTCTTTGCCGTTCCTTTTGGACTATGGCGACGGCACGCCAATGGTGTCCAAATTGATGATAAGGCTTTCGCCGGAGAAACACGCGATCTGCGGGGGCGTGATACCGGAGGGGAGCACGCTGCATATAGGTATGTCTGACAGGGATGATGTCATGTCAACGACGGGCGAGACCATGGACAGGCTGCTCCTGGATATAGAGGGCGCCTCAGGCGCATTGATGTATTCGTGTATAACCCGCGGCATGATCCTGGGCGCGGAGCAATTCAAAGAGGCCGGGCTTGTCGACCAAAAAGTGGGCGGGGCGATACCGTTCATAATGGCGGGCTCCGGCGGTGAGATATGTCCGACACAGGTCCAGGACGGGAAAGCGATAAACCGCTTCCACAACAACGCTTTCATTTCATGCCTGTTTTGAAGCACGGGGCGGGCTTGGCGGTTGGTCATGGTTTAAAGGGAAAGAATAGCTGATGCAGGAAGAAAACAAATTACTCAAAGAAGAAAACCTTATGCTCCGCAGCGAGGCGGACAGGGCGAAGGCGGAAGTAAAGAAGCTGGAGCGGGAGCTTAGGGTATCAAAGAGTTTTCTTGAGAAGGTGACAAAGGCGGTCGAGGCGAAGGACGCGCTTGGGGCTGCGCTGACGGCGTCCAACGCAAAACAGCGGGCATATACGTCGATGCTGCTGGAAAGCTGCCCCAGCATCATAATACTCATTGACGCCGACGGAAGCATCGCGCTTTCGACGACAGCCCTTTTGACAGCGGCGGGGATTCCGAATTTCGATTATATACACAACCGGAACTACGTGGAAGTGTTGTCAAAATACCTGGCTGAAAGCGATATGGACGCGTTTAAGGCGGCAGTGGAGAGGGCCGAATCCTCGGGCGGAATCGTTGTCCTTGACGCCTGGATCGATTTTGCCGGCGACGGCGTCCCGAAATTCTATTCGATAGAGCTGCGGCGCTCAGGAAAATTGGACGGGACGGCGGGCGACGTCATGCCCGGGGTCATTGTGGTCATGGTCGACCTTACGGACATCATGGATGAAAAGCGCCGGGCCGAGGCCGCCAATACCGCAAAGTCGGATTTCCTTGCCGCCATGAGCCATGAGATCAGGACGCCGATGAACGCCATCCTGGGCATGAGCGAGGTGCTCGACCATTCGGATATGACGTCTGAGCAGCGCAAATACCTGACCGATATACGCAAGTCTTCAAACGTGCTTTTGACTATTATCAACGACATATTGGATTTTTCAAAGATCGAGGCGGGCAAGATGGAGCTTGTCAATGTCAATTACAGCCCGAGGCTGCTGCTCGACAACCTCCATTCGATGTTCAAGGTGCTTTGCCGGGAAAGCAATCTGGAGATGAGGTATGTGATCTCCAACGACCTGCCCGATACGATCTATGGCGACGAGAACAGGCTTCGCCAGGTGCTTACAAACCTCTTGTCGAACGCCGTCAAGTACACGAAAAAAGGGAGCATCGCCCTTATGGCGTGGCAGGAGGAGGAAAGCGTCCTGGTGTTTGAGGTGAAGGACACGGGCATCGGCATAAAGGAAGAGGACCAGGAAAAACTGTTCAAGCCTTTTGAGCAGCTTGACGTCAGGAAAAACAGGAATGTAGTCGGCACCGGGTTGGGGCTCGCGATCAGCTACAACCTCTGCCTGCTTATGGGCGGCGGCCTGAAGCTGAACAGCCTCTACGGCAAAGGATCGACTTTTTCCGTGGTCATGCCCTATGTGAAGGGTGAGCGGAGCGGATGGGAGGAGCCAGGCGACAGCTACGATTTCATCGCGCCGTCAGCCAGGATACTCGTTGTGGACGATATAGAGATAAATCTGACGGTCGCCGAGGCGCTGCTGGGCGCTTTCCAGATCGTTCCGGATACTGCGCTCTCCGGGCCCGAAGCGGTCGCCCTGGTGAAAAACAATCAGTACGACATGGTGTTCATGGACCATATGATGCCTGTAATGGACGGCATCGAGGCAACGCAGATCATACGCGCGCTGGGCGGCTGGTGCGAAAAGATGCCGATCGTCGCTTTGTCGGCAAACGCTATCTCGGGGATGGAGCAGGTATTTTTGAGCAACCGGATGGATGATTTCCTGCCCAAGCCCATTGAAGTGTCCGTGCTGAGTCATTGCCTGAAAAAATGGCTTGACCCGGAGATGATAGAGGTGTTATAGGTGTTATAGGAAGAGGGGCCTGAAAAGAAGACTGGGGGGAGAAAGGATGAAGAAAGCGAAAACCGTGCAGCTTTTGCGCGTGTTGCCGACGGAAGGCCAGGACAGGGACAGCCGGAGGTACCGGGCGCTGGTGGCGCGGCGCAGGAGGATGTCAAGGCGGCGGCAGGGCTAGGCCGGGGGCCGCGGGGGCCGGCCGGGGGCCGGGAAAATGAATGCCCGAAGAGTTGTCAATTGCCCCTTCCGTTATGATATAATACAAGGCAAGTCTGACACTTAAATAATGATCACCAGCAGGTACGGAAATGGACTGTATATTTTGTAAGATCGTAAAAGGGGATATTCCGGCAGACATCGTTTATGAGGATGAGGCCATCCTCGCATTCCGCGATTTGGCGCCGCAGGCGCCTGTCCATGTCCTCATCATCACCAAAGAGCATATCGCTTCGCTGGACGATGCCGGGGATCCGGGCAGGTATACGGAGCTTTTGGGGCGCCTTTTGTCGAAAGTAAAAGAGATAGCCGCATCGCTCGGGCTAAAAAACGGCTACCGCCTTGTGAATAATTGCGGGGAGGACGGGCTTCAGACCGTCAAGCATTTGCACTTCCATCTGCTTGGCGGCAGGAAAATGGGCTGGCCGCCGGGCTGAGCAGAAGGGATTGACTGAATGGGGGAAGTAAACCACGCCGCCCAATTGATACTTGAACAGCTTGAGGAGGGCTCGATTGTCTGGGTCGCATTGTTTGGCGTACTCTTTGTAGTAACGATCGTATACCTTTTCCGGGGGATCTATATCTACTCAAAACGATCGGTGGAAAGCACAAATTTCGTTGTGTTTTGCATCCCGATCATTGTATGGGCGTTTCTGATAGAGAGCGGGCCGGTTTTCGGCTGGGGGGAAGGCGGCGGCGACTGGCTGCATCTTGGGGCCTCGGCCGCGGGTCAGCTGATCCCGGTGATGCTGATGCTGCATATAAGAAGCCAGGTATCGTACCGGCCTATCACGGCAGGCACAAGGGTCGCGTGGTTGATCGTGCCGATCCTGCTTATCGCAAACGAGGCGCTGATCATGATCGATACCGGCTTCGACCCGGGCGAGATTCCGGGCGTCCGCCTCCCGATCCTGGCGCTTGCCGCGAATATCTATTTCATCATCATCATAGTGCAGGCATACCTTTTGTGCTTCAACGTTTTCTACCAGATGCCCAAGCATATGAGGCGTTCGACCTACCAGATGCTCATCGCGATCACGGCCATACTGGTCGCGCGCGGCGTTTCGGTGTTTTTCGTCGTTGCGCCCAACACGGCGGAAGTGTTGCTGGCCATAGCCCTCATCATAGCGATGCATACGCTTTATACAGCCTTCTTTATCGCGAATTCCTCAAATGTCATAGTGACGTCACGGGATTTCGTGTTTTCAAACCTCTCTACGATCGTCATCACGGTGAGCCTTAAAGGGAACATCCTGGACTGGAACCGCAAGGAAAAGAACGGGTGCTATCCTTTGCCGGACCCCAAATACAAAGAGCCGTACCCGCTCTACCGCAAGCGCATCCTTGAGATGGGCAACGGCACGGTCTCCCCGCATTACGAAAACATCCTCAACATCAAGGGTGAGGACGGGGAGAACCATTTCCTGTTCACCTGGCATGACATCAGCTATTTCGGGCGCAAATTCGGCTACCTGGTCGAAATCGCCGAGGTCACGAGCGTGTACTCAAAACTCCGTTACTTCGAGGATATAGCGTACTACGACACCCTGACTTCGCTGAAGAACAGGAACGCGTACATAGAATACGTCAAGGAGGCCGCGGTGGCGGAAAACATGCCGCTTCTGATCCTGATCGGGGATGTCAACAACCTGAAAAAGATCAATGACACCTACGGCCACCTGCAAGGCGACAAACTGCTTATGACTATCACAAAGGTCGTGAAGGACAACGCGCCGGAAAACGCTTTTTTGGCCAGGATAGGGGGCGATGAGCTCGTAATACTGCTGGCTAACGCGGACGAGAGGGACGCGACCTCGTTCACGGCTTCTGTAACGGAGGGTCTGGACGCGATAAACGACCCGCTGAGCGGGACGCCTTCTGTCTCGTGGGGGTATTCCCTGATGTACGACGCGTCCGAAAATTACAACGATGTTTTCCGCGCTGCCGACGCCATCATGTACGAGGCGAAACGGAGGGCGCATGAAATCAGCATCAGCGGCGTCGTGCCGCAGTGACAGGTATAGCAGGCAGCAGTGTTTTCAAACAAAGGAGGAGGCAGTATGATATCGGTGATAGTAGAGGAAAAGGTCAAGGAAGGCCAGCTTGAGGCGTATGTGGGCTATATGGCGGAGATGATCGCGCTTACGAGGCAGGAGGATGGCTGCATCGCTTACGGCCTTCACGAGGCGGTGGACGGCAGCGGGGCGGTCGTGATGATCGAGGCCTGGGAGAGCAAAGAGGCGCTTGACAAGCATATGGAAAGCGAGCATTTCAAAAAGTTCGTGCCGGGCGGCGATGTGTACAAAGCGGAGCCCTCGGTGATAAGGGTATTCAGCGACCTGTAGGGGCCGGCAGGGACGGGGCCGGGAAAGACGGAAAAGACGGGAAAGACGGAAAAGACGGATAAGTCGGAGAAGACTGATAAGGGAGGCCATCATGACGGAAGAGAACGGGACGCCTGGCGCGGGCTCGCCCGGGCAGGAGAAGAAAAAGAAGAAAAAAGATCCAAAGGCTGCTTTGCCGATCATCATTATCGCGATAGTGATAGTTTTCGTCGCATTGCTTATAACGGTACTGCTGGTAGACGATTTTAAATCGTTCGGGGACCTGTTCAGATTTATAGGAAGCCAGTTTTAAGCCGGCGCGGCGTATGTACGGGCCCGGGGCAGGAAACGGGTGCGGCGCGGCGGAAAACGGGCGACAGTGCCCGCTTGCATACAGAGGGCAGTTGCTATATAATCGTTCCTGTAGTAAGTTGACGCTTGATGAACGGCAAAAAGGAGGTGACAAAGGTATGGCACAGGTCATTGTTCGTGAAAATGAAAGCCTGGAAAGTGCGTTGAAACGTTTTAAACGTTCTTGCGCCAGAGACGGAGTTATGTCCGAATTGCGCAAGCGTGAGCATTACGAAAAGCCGAGCGTGCGCAGGAAAAAGAAATCCGAAGCTGCGCGGAAAAAGGCAAGGAAGTATTGACAGGAAAAACTAAAATAATACACGGGATGCAGCGCGCGTTCCGTGTTTTTGTTGTATACTGGTGGTGTGGATAGCGACGTAAGGGAAATTATAAGGATCCAGCTTTCAGACTCGGCAGACGCCGGGCTTCTTTTTGGCGCGCATGACACAAACCTCAAACGTATAGAGGAGGCTTTCGGCGCGGATATCGTGCTCAGGCGCGACGAAATCGTCGTGACAGGCAAGCTGGCCGCGGGCGCGGCAAGCGTTATTGAGGACCTCATTTGGATAATAGAGGGCGGCGAGGCGGTCGATGAGCAGAGGCTTGAGTATGTGATCCACTTAAACGAGGAAGGCGGGTCGTTTCGCAGCAGCGGGGCAAATAAGGACGTCATCGCCTTTACGCACCGGGGCAAGCCTGTCAAGGCCAAGACCCTGGGCCAGACCGCCTATGTGAACGCGATACGCACGCACGATATCGTCTTTTCAATCGGGCCTGCCGGTACGGGCAAGACCTATCTGGCCGTGGCCATGGCAGTATCGGAATTCAAGGCCAGGAACGTTGAGAAGATCATACTTGCGCGGCCCGCGGTGGAGGCGGGCGAGAGACTGGGCTTCCTGCCGGGCGATCTGCAGGAAAAGGTCGATCCGTACCTCAGGCCGCTGTACGATGCGCTGTATGAGATCATGGGAAGGGATTCCGCGCTCAGGCTGAAGGAAAAAGAGATAATAGAGGTCGTCCCGCTCGCCTATATGCGCGGGCGCACGCTGGACAACGCCTTTATCATTTTGGATGAGGCGCAAAATACGACGCGGGAACAAATGAAGATGTTTTTGACGCGCATGGGGTTTGGGTCGCGCGTGGTGGTCACGGGGGACGTCACGCAGATAGACCTGCCGGAGGGGAAGATGTCCGGGCTTTTGCACGCTGAGAGGGTGCTTGCCGGCGTGGACGGGATAGCCTTCCAGAAGCTTCGGGAAAGCGATGTCGTGCGGCACACGCTTGTAAAAAAGATCATAGGGGCATATGAGCGGTACGAACGCAGAAAAAGCGACGGTGAACGGTAAAAAAACAAAGTGGCCGGCTGTGGACGTTGACCTTGTCGCGCAGCTGGTACTTACGGGCGAGGGGATCGCGCCTGAGGCGTGTGAGCTGTCGCTGTCTTATGTGTCCGAAGAAGAGATTCGGGCGCTCAACAGGAAGTACCGGGGGAAGGACGAGGCGACGGATGTGCTGAGCTTTCCGATGTATGAAGGCATAGAGCAGATACTGGCGGCGGTTTTTGCTTCCGGGGCGCCGGTGCTGCTTGGGGATGTCGTTGTCTGCGAGCAGATCGCGAAGCGGCAGGCGGAGGAGTTCGGGCACAGCGAATCGCGCGAGCTTTCGTACCTGTTTGTGCACGGCGCGCTCCACCTGCTGGGCTATGGGCATGAAGAGGAAGAGGGGAAGCGCAGGATGCGCGAGGCGGAGGAAAGCGTCCTTAAGGAGCTTAAGGGGAGATTCATTGATGCGTAGTGGTTTTGTGAGTATTATCGGGCGTCCGAACGTTGGGAAATCAACGCTTTTGAACGCCATCTTAGGCGAGAAGATCGCCATCGTTTCAGGGAAGCCGCAGACGACGCGCAACCGCATAAGGGGCGTGTATACGGAGCATGGGCCGGAAGGCGGGGAGCAGCTCGTCTTCATCGACACGCCCGGGATCGCGAGGCCGCGAAACAAGCTGGGGGCGTATATGACAGACCAGGCGCTCTCGACTTTTGATGAGGTCGACGTCATCCTCTTTGTCGTTGATGAGGCGCTGGGAGGCAAGGGCGGGGACAATTTCATCCTCGAACGGCTCAAGGCCGCAAAAACGCCGAAGCTGCTCGTCATCAACAAGATGGACGCAATGGGGCCTGACGACTACCGCAAGGTGTTCGAATCCTGCGAGAGCACAGGCGTCTTTGACAGGATAGTGGGCGTTTCGGCGCTCAAAGGGGACAATGTGGGCGTCCTTCTCGATATGCTGAAGGGGTATATGGGCGAAGGGCCGCAGTACTTCCCCGACGACATGGTAACAGACCTGCCCGAGCGCTTCCTGGCGTGTGAGATCATACGTGAAAAGATGCTCAATTACCTGCACGACGAGGTGCCGCACGGCGTCGCGGTAGAAATCGAGGCCTATGAGGAGAAGCCGAATGTGACGCGTATCGCCGCCGTGATACTTACCGAGAAAAAGACGCACAAGGGCATCATCATCGGCAAGGACGGCCACACGCTGAAAGGCATAGGCAAGAGCGCCCGTGTGGAAATAGAGGCGCTGCTCGGCGTCAGGGTCTTTTTGGAACTCTGGGTCAAAATACGTGAGAACTGGCGCGACGACGGGCGCGCGCTCACGGCGCTCGGCTATTCTCAAAAGTGATAAGGCATTACGAAGGCATTGTGATCCGGCAGACAAAGATCACGGGCGGCCGCCGCATGGTCCTGATTTTCACGCGCGAGGAAGGCAAGCTCTCCGCGGGGACGCATATTTCCGAAAAAAGCAAAGGGGGGGCGGCGCTTGCTATAAGGCCTTTTGCGTACGGGGGCTATACGGTCACGGAAAAGCAGGCGGACCTGCGCAGCCTCACCTCGGCCGAAGCGCTCGATGCGCATTTTGCGCTGGGCGAGGACGCGGACAGGTTTGCGGAGGCTTCGTATGTGCTGGAGTTTACGGACAAGCTTTTGCCCGACGGCGTAAGGGCGCCTAAGATATTTGACCTGCTCAAGGAATACCTTGCAATGCTCACGGTCCGCAAGTCCGATTTCAGGCTGCTCACCATATCTTATATGATAAAGGTCATGCAGGAGCACGGCGTTTTCCCGGATCCGGACCTGATTGCCGAAGGCGAGTTGCTTAAGGGCCTGAATGATGATATATTGAATGTGCTTGCGTTTATCACAGAACAGCCGCTTGGCCGTATGGATGCGCTTACGCTCGAGGACGAAAAGGAAAGAGCTGTATTCGGCGCCGTAAAGTCATTTGCGTACGATCATCTGGATCTGGGAACGATAAAAAGCGAGCGCATGCTTGCCCAGGGAAAGATATAATGGAATAAAAACAATAGAAGGAGGCTGCCATGGAAATCACACTTGAAAAAATCGAACTGGTCAAAGACAGGACAGGCGTCAGCTACCGCGAGGCGAAAGAGGCCCTCGAAGCGACCGAAGGCAACGTCGTTGACGCTATCATCAAAATCGAGGATGAAATCAACGCCAGGGTCGGGGCAAGGATCTCTGACAACGGCGCGAAGGTCGTCGAGAAAATCAAGGAGTATATCAAGAAGGGCAATGTTACAAAAATCTCTGTGAAGAAAGATGATGAAGTCGTGCTCAACATCCCCGTGACGGTCGGCGTGGTTGGCACCGTTCTCGCGCCGTGGCTCACGGTCATCGGCTCGATCGTCGCGCTCGGGTTGAAATGCGAGATCCTGCTTGTCAAGGACGATGGCTCGGTCATCGATCTTTCGGCGAAGGTGAACGAAACGCTTGACGATATGAAAGAAAAGGGCGGCGAGGCCGTGGATACCGTGCGGAGCAAAGTGGTTGACACTGTGGGCAGTGTGATCGACAAGAAGGACAAGGCGATCGACGACGCAGGCGAGATCAAGGACATTGTTGCCGGCGCTGCGCAGGATATCAAAGACACTGTCGCGCCTGAAAAGGAAAAAGAAGAGGACGAGGCTTAGAATAAGCCTGGAAGAAGAGCATTATAGCGAGGGGGAGTATGGCAGCGAAAAACACTGCAGGGCCTGGCGGCCGGACGGCCACCATGGACAAGATCGTAGCGCTTTGCAAGAGCCGGGGTTTCATCTATCCCGGCTCCGAGATTTACGGAGGGCTTGCGAACAGCTGGGACTACGGCCCGCTGGGCGTCGAGCTGAAGAACAATATCAAGCAGGCCTGGTGGAAAAAGTTCGTGCAGGAGAGCCCTTACAATGTAGGGGTCGATACGGCTATCCTCATGAACAGGGAAGTCTGGGTCGCCTCAGGCCATGTGGGCGGTTTCGCAGACCCGCTTGTGGACTGCAGGAATTGCAAGGAAAGGTTCCGCGCAGACCAGCTCATCGAGGGCTTTCTTTCCGGGAAGGGCGAGGCGCCGGAGAAACCGGTAGACGCCTGGCCGCACGAGGTGATGGAGGCCTTTTTGAGTGAACACGGCGTCCCGTGTCCTTCATGCGGCAAGAGAGATTTTACGGGCATACGCCAGTTCAACCTTATGTTCAAGACGCATGCCGGAGTCACCGAGGATTCTTTAAACGAGATTTTTTTGAGACCTGAAACCGCCCAGGGCATTTTCACGGAGTTTAAAAACGTGCTTCGCACGAGCCGCAAGAGGATCCCTTTCGGCATTGCGCAGATAGGAAAGTCCTTCCGCAACGAGATCGCGCCGGGCAATTTCATCTTCCGCACGCGCGAGTTCGAACAGATGGAGCTTGAGTTTTTCTGCCGGCCCGGCGAGGATCTTGAGTGGTTTGATTACTGGCGGGATTTCTGCAGGGATTTCCTGCTCGCGCTGGGGATCAGGGAAGAGAGCATCCGGCTGCGCGACCATGACCAGGAAGAGCTTTCACACTACAGCAACGCGACGACAGACATAGAGTTCGCCTTCCCGTTTGGCTGGGGGGAGCTGTGGGGCATAGCGGACCGGACGGATTTCGACCTCAGGAGCCATATGGACCAGTCAGGGGAGGACCTTTCGTACCGCGACCTTGAGACAAATGAAAAATTCGTGCCTTATTGTATCGAGCCGTCGCTGGGCGCCGACCGCATACTGCTTGCGTTTTTGGTGGACGCCTATGATGAGGAAGGGCTAAAGGACAACGAGAAGGCAACCGATGACGTAAGAACCGTGCTAAGGCTGCACCCGGCGCTTGCGCCGTTCAAGGCCGCCGTGCTGCCGCTTACGAAAAAACAGGGGGAACGGGCCCGGGCCGTGTATGACGAACTTGCAAAGCACTATATGATCGACTATGACCAGACGGGCAATATCGGCAAGCGTTACCGCCGTGAAGACGAGATCGGCACGCCTTATTGCATCACGATCGACTTCGATACGGAAGCGGATGACACCGTAACGATCCGTGACCGTGACACTATGGAGCAGATACGTTTGCCGATCGCGGAGCTCAAAACGTTCATCGGGGAGAAGCTTGTCTTTGGGCCTGCTTGAGATAAAAATCCTTCTGGTCGTCATACTCTGTATCCCGATCGCCCTTTTGGGCATCAAGCTTGTAGGTTCTTTGACGGACGCGGCGCTCATGGGCAAGAAAAAGGGCGGCAAGCGCAGGAAAAAGTAAGGATGTGTGGTATAATATGGATGACCTGATGCATGCGATCCTTATAGAAGGGGGCAGCCCCGATATGCGCGCAGCGAAGGCAAAAGAGCTGCTGAAAGGGTTTTTTGAAGATGACCCCTATGCGGCTGAAAAGCTGGACAAGGGCGTATTTGAGGATCTGCTTGAAATCGGGGCGGAAGAGGGCAAGGAGATCACTGTAGGCATGATCGCCGGTCTCACAGGCCTGTTCAAGCAAAAACCCTTCGCTTCTACAGGGAGGGCCTGCGTGATCGAGTATGGCGAGCGTATGAACGCAGGGGCGCAAAACAAGCTTTTGAAGCTGCTTGAGGAACCTGCCGGCCGCGAGGTGATCATGATCCTGACGGCGAACGCGCAGCGGCTTTTGCCGACGGTACGGTCCAGGTGCATGCGCATCTGGCTCGGATACGGGGGGCAGGCGCCGGTGCGGCTCACAGACGATCTGCGCACGCTGACCGCCGCGCTCATCTACGGGAAGGGTTCGCTTGCGGAAGCGAATGCCGTCTTCTCGCGCTATGAAGGCTCACGCGAAGAGGCGGCGGATTTCCTTTCCGCGTTCCAGGTGTTCCTAAGGGGGCTTGTGACAGGGAGGCTCGTCGCGGAATTGGCCGATGACGGGAGCGAGGACGGCAAATGGCTTTCCGGCTCGGCCGCGAAGGTCGGGGAGAAGCATGCGGGCAGGATGAGAGAGGGCGTAAGGCTTGCGGAGAAGGCGCTTTGGGAAATCGAGCGCGGATACCGCATCAGGTACGCGCTGAGGGGTATGGCTCTGGCCATGCGGAGCCGGTAATGGGCCATGCGGAGCCGGCAGCAAACAGGAAGGGATATGACGATGCGGACAGTCGCAGCTGTAAAATTCAGGACATCGCAGAAACACTATTACTTTGATCCTGAGGATATCGAAATCAAAAGCGGGGACCATGTGATCGTTGAGACTACCCGGGGTACGGAACTTGGCATCGTGCGCGGGGATCTGCTCGAAGTGTCGGAAAAGGAATTTGGCAAGACCATCCGCCCGATCCTGCGCAAAGCGACCCAGGAGGATCTGCTCAAGGAAAAGGAACAGCTTGGGAAACGAAAGGAAGCCGTGCGCCAGTGCAAGCAGAAAATCGAGGAATACGGCCTGCAGATGAAGCTGATCGACGCGGAGTACACATTTGACGGGTCCAAGCTGATTTTCTACTTCACAGCCGAAAAGCGTGTGGATTTCCGCGAGCTGGTCAAGGACCTCGCGGGCCGGTTCCGCATGAGGATCGAGCTGAGGCAGGTCGGCGTGAGGGACGAGACCAGGATACTGGGCGGCTTTGGCACCTGCGGCAGGGAGCTTTGCTGCAAGGGGTGGCTGACCGATTTTGAGCCGGTGTCCATAAAGATGGCAAAGGTGCAGAACCTGTCGCTCAACCCGGGAAAAATCTCAGGCTGCTGCGGCCGCCTGATGTGCTGTCTCAAGTATGAAAACGACGTCTACGCCGAGCTGAAAACCGGCTTGCCGGATATCGGCGAAGTCGTCGAGACGCCTTCGGGCAAGGCGCGCGTTTGTGACGCCAGCATTTTCCAGGGCGTCGTGCGCGTCAAATACATCGAGGAGGAGCGCACGCGGGAACACCCGGAAAGGCTCGGGACAGACCTGTTCGAGTTCAAAAAGACAGATGTGAAACGCCTGGGCAAGAGCGGAAAAGGCAGAGCAGGCTCAAACGCTCCAGACGAAAAAGGAATCACCGCTGAAATCGAGTCAGCACTCAGGGATGAAATCATCGAGGTCATCCCCGAGCGTTGACAGCAAGTCAATTATTATTCTGAAATCAAAGAGATTTCAATTCGTCCAGGCACTTGCGGCAGATGTTTTTCCCGTGTATATTCGACACGTCAACAGCGCTTCCGCAGAATATACATGCGGGTTCATACTTTCGCAGGATGATGTTACTCTCATCGACAAAGATTTCCACCGGATCCTCCTTATTGATGCCAAGCGTACGGCGAAGTTCCATGGGGAGCACGATCCTGCCGAGTTCGTCAACTTTTCTTACAATTCCTGTAGCTTTCATTTCAATAAACCCTCACTTCTTTTACAGCAAATAGAATATATTGCGCGTTTTGGGTATAATACCATCTATTCCCAAAAGCGTCAAGCATTATTTATTCCCAGCATTAGTTTTATTTGCGTATTGCCCGGCCGCTTTCGCAATCTGTGAAATAACTGTAAATATAACAGGGATGGAATTGATGATACCCTGCCCGGATCTGGCTTTCTTTTGCGTCTGCTCGATAAACTTGTCGAGTTGCTTCGTCCGCTCGGAAGCAATCTTTGATACGACCTCGAAATCCGCAAGCACCTGTTGGGATTGCTTGAGTGTTTTGATGAGATTGTAAGCCGCTACGATCAGGTAAACTGCCAGTACAATGACGGCAAGGATCAGCAGGCATAGCAGTGCAGTCTTCACATCGATCTCTAACATAGTCCACCTCCGAAGCTGTATATAACTGATAAGTATAAATTATATAAAACATGTAAAAAAATGCAAGAGGATATTACAAAAATATTACTCAAATTTATTTTTCTATAATATGATAAATATGTAATATAATTCTATGGGGTACAACGAAGGTATCATGCGGTCATATTGTGGTATAATAACCGTTGCTATGGCTGTGATTCAAGTTGAAAAATCCGAACCCCTCAAAGGAAGCATCCAAATAAGCGGATCGAAAAATGCAGTCCTCCCGCTGCTGGCGGCGACGCTGCTTACCGATGAGCCGTGTGTGCTGTGCGGCGTCCCGATACTTAAGGACGTCGAGGTCATGTGCAGGCTGCTTGGCTGTTTCGGCGCAAAGATCACAGAGGATGTGGCGGCGGCCAGGATACGCGTGCACGCAGGGTCGATCACGACGAACATCGCGCCCAAGGAGCTCGTCAAGGCGATGCGGGCGTCGGTCGTTGCCATGGGCCCGCTTCTCGCAAGGACGGGGAGCGTAGGCGTGCCCCTTCCCGGGGGCTGCGCCATAGGGGACCGGCCGATCGACCTGCACATCAAGGGTTTCAGATCCCTGGGGGCTTATGTCGAGACTGTCAGGGGCGAAAACAATGATGGTTTTGTAAACGCGGAGGCTGCGCGGCTGAAAGGCGCAGAGATGTATCTTGACTGCGCAAGCGTAGGCGCGACCGAAAATATCATGATGGCGGCTGCGCTGGCGGACGGGGCGACGATCATAGAGAACGCCGCGCAGGAGCCGGAGATAGTCGACCTGGCGAATTTCCTGAACAAGATGGGCGCGAGGATAAGGGGCGCGGGCACGGACATGATACGGATCGAAGGGGTCAGGAAGCTGCACGGCGCGGAGCACTCCGTCATACCCGACCGGATCGAAGCGGGGACGTTCATGCTGGCGGCGGCCATAACGGGCGGCAGCGTCCTTGTTGAGAACATGCTGCCCAACCATGTCGTGCCGGTCATAGCCAAACTCCGGGAAACCGGCGTCTATGTCCGCGAGGAATTCGGCGGGCTGCAGGTCGACGCGACGCGCGGCAAGCTGAGGGCGACCGATATCAAGACCTTGCCTTACCCGGGTTTCCCGACAGACATCCAGCCACAGTTCATGGCGTTCCTGGCTACTGTCGAGGGGGCGTCGACTATCATCGAGACGGTTTTTGAAAACCGCTTCATGCATATCAAGGAGCTCAACCGCATGCGCGCCTACATCTCGGAGGACGGGCGGCGCGCGTCAATACCGGGCGGCGCGGCGCTGAAGGGCGCGGAAGTGCGCGCTACGGACCTTCGGGCGGGCGCGGCGCTGGTGCTGGCGGGCCTGGCTGCCGAGGGGCGCACGACCGTGTCGGACATCCACCACATAGACAGAGGCTATGAGGATCTGGCCGGCAAGCTTAAAAGAATCGGCGCGAATATATGGCGCTCCAGTGATGACATTGATGAAACTGAGGCACAGTCGTAGAGACAGTGTTTTTTGGCCGCAGCCGGCGCTTACCCTGTTTTCTCGTTCAGCAGGCAGTCGTACTTTGCAAATATTGCTTCTTTGATACGGCCCCTGGTCTCGCTTGTCAGCGGGTGAGCGATGTCGCGGTACTCATCGTCCCCTACCTTGCGGCTTGGCATAGCGATAAAGGCGCCGTTCTGCCCATCGATGATCTTGATGTCGTGTACGACAAATTCATCATCGAATGTAACCGAGGCGATCGCTTTGAGTTTTTTGTCCTCAGGAATCAGCCTCATACGTATGTCGGTTATCTGCATTGATGTTCTCCCCCCATTTTGCTTTGCATGATGATTGCATACCAAAACAT
>Ga0082212_10002873_pt1 | contig 24707 bp, 18 predicted proteins | sample TergutNt197P3_FD_71548 | JGI IMG/M metagenome (GOLD analysis project Ga0082212, IMG submission 71548) | Neocapritermes taracua P3 segment gut microbial communities from Petit-Saut dam, French Guiana - Nt197 P3 | ecosystem: Host-associated > Arthropoda: Insects > Digestive system > Gut ... | reverse complement strand
CGAGCGCCAGGCACAAGAGTTTCTTTGCTGTCTTCATGTATTTCCTCCTTATTATTCCCTTTGGGAACGTTTTGCCCCTCGCCGGGAACGCGCCGTTCCCTGTTTGGGGCGTTTATCCGGGGAACAAAATGCTCCCTCTCGTACGCGTGCAATACTAGCACAATGATAAATTCGCGTCAAGACTTTTTACATCAATGTAACATTTGTGAAACATAAGGGTGAAAAACAAACGTTTTCACCCCTATGTTTTGCTGGTGGTAATAATACCATTTAAATATAAATTGTCAAGCAGCAAATGCTTCACTTTTCCGCAAAACTGTGGGCTCGCGCCACATTGACAGATGCTGAAATGCAATATAGAATGTAGCGGCGATTCGACTAGCTGTCAATGTAGAATGCGATGGAAAAAGTAAAAAGATCAAACAAAGAAACCCCCGTGGGTGAGGAGAACACAAGGGGAGCGCTTGTGTTGCCATGCATGCGACGGGTTTTCTGTAGGCAGGGGAAGTGGTTTTTCCACTTCTTTGTTTTCTTCTCTTCCAGCGTTGTTTTACACATGTGTTGACAATAATAGGAGGATGGACATTGATATGATGACGAAGAGTCAAAAGAAAATACGTGTAGTAGCAAGCCGCGCGGGCAGCACAGGGAGCAAGCGCGCGGAAAAGACAACGCTTTCGGAGTGGATAACGACATGGTTTGAAACATATTCCAAACCATTGATCCGCCCCTCCACAGCGAAAGCATACCAGAGTTTCATCAAAAACCACATTATACCCAATATCGGGGGCAGCACCTTGTCCGGGCTCGAGCCGATAGACATTCAGCGGATGTACAACAGCATCAAGACCGAAGGCCGGGTGCAATCGAACAAACGCAAGCCCGGCAATGCGGAACAAGGGCTCAGCAGCGGGCTGGTACGGAGCGTCCACAGCCTTTTGCTGCAGTGTCTCGAACAGGCCGTCAGAAACCGCCTGATACCATATAATCCGGTCACGTCGTGCAAGCCACCGCCAAAAGAGAAAAGCGAGATGAGGATAATCCCGTCGGACAAGATAGGGGCGTATCTGAAAGCAGCCGAAGAATGCGGGTTCCTGCCCATGTTCTTTCTGGAGCTTAGCTCCGGGCTGCGCCGCGGCGAGCTTCTCGCGCTGCTCTGGAGCGACTTAAATGTGACGGACAACACGATTTCCATAACAAAGCAAGTCACCGGAATAAAAGGCGGGCTGGTGGTAAGCGCGCCCAAAACGCCGAACTCCATCCGTGTGATCGCGATACCCGAGCAGGCATCAGACCTGTTGGCGGCGGAGCATGCGAAGCACCCCGGCAACCCGTACATGTTCCCCTCTCCGGTGACGGGGAAAATGTATTACCCGGATTCGGTGGGGCGCATCCACAAGAGGATACTTACGAAAGCCGGCCTCGAGCGAAACCGCTTTCACGATTTGAGGCATACTTTTTCAACTCTTGCGCTGCAGAACGGCGTGGATATAAAGACGCTGTCGAATATGCTCGGGCATTATTCTGCCGGGTTCACTCTCGACACATACACGCATGTGACGGACAAAGTGCAGCGCGAGGCCGCAAAAAAAGTCGGCTCATTCATGAAACAGGCAACCGCTGCAAAATAAGTCGCAACTATAGATAAAACCATGGTGCAAACACAGGAATTCACTGCATTTTGGGGCGGTTATATAAAGAGAAAATTCTTCCCGCAGCACGCGCGGTAGTGAAATCAAACATTCAGGCTGAAGCGAGGTGATGACCCCTCCAACCTGTTGAATTGCAGCGTCTCGCTTTGGGCATGCTCCCGGGCAGCGCAGCGGCTTAACGAGGTTGTCATATAATGCTGTCTTTTTATCCCCGGTTAAAAGACCCCGGGAAAACGGGGTAATTTTAAGGAGGAAATACATGAAGACAGCTAGAAAACTCTTATGCCTGGCGCTCGTCCTAGTCATGGCTCTCGGCGTTGTTCCGTTCGCAAGCGCGAAGAACGCCGCCGACTACACTGACATCGCGAGCGTCACGGATCCGGGCGCCCTTGAGGCATTGTATGTAATGTCGCACATAGGCGTCACGGAAGGATATCCGGAAGGACATTTCGGCCCCAGCACGACATTCACCCGCGCAGAGGCCTCTACTATCATCGCTAGGATACTCCTTGGTGACAAAGCTGCCACTCTCCCGAAGTCTGGCACGATTTTCACCGACGTACCAGCAGACTTCTGGGCGAGCGGCTACATTTCATTCTGCACAGCTCGCGGCATAGTCGCCGGCTACGGTGACGGCACTTTCGGCCCGCAGGACACGCTGACCAGCGCAGCTTTTGTAACAATGCTGCTCCGTGCTCTTGGCATAGGTGACGCCAATAGCTACAAAGGTGAAAGCTGGTACATGGATGCATACGCAGACGCAATAAAAGAGGATAGTGAGATTTTTACACTTGACGTAGATTTCCTCGCTGATGCGACCCGTGAGCAGGTTGTCATCTATGCTTTCAATGCAATCCAAGTCTTCACCGGTGACCCCGTAGAAAAATATCAGATTATTGCAACAACCGCCTCTATCGATCCAGCTCTCGCAGCTCTGATTTCAGAAGGCAAGTATTATGACACAACAACTGAAGCTAGAGCAGCTGCTAACGCAGTGGGCGGCCTATTTAATGTTACATACACGCTTGATCCTATCTCGGTGCGTGAGACTGGTTCGCTAGCGGAGTCAGTGTTTGGATTGTCGCTGGATCCATTGCCTGACGATCTTGGGCGTCCCGATACATGGGCATGGTTCCAGGGCACATATCCTGTACCGTTGTACGTGGTAACCGGCGCTGGCCCTATCGCGACATATGACGCAAACTTCACCGCAGCGGATTTATACAAGGTAACTGGCAAAGGTCCTTCAGGAGACTTTGCTATCAGTGGTCAATTGAACAGCGGCGGAATAGCAACGACCACGTCCCTGAACTCCAACAGGGTCAAAGCAACGCCGGGAACTCATTCTGCTAATGCAGCAGACCTTGGCTTTGGCGTAAGGACAGAGATCTACAAAACAGGCAGAGATAAGTACGAAGCAGTCGTAATCAAGCCAAGCTTTGGCAGACTGACAATCACTGCGGTTCCAGGAAACGCAACAGTTGGCGCCCGCGACCGCTATACGATTGGCGCAATAACCGCTGACGACAACTATATAGTATATACTTCGCATGTTGATGCTGCATTTGAGTTTGACAGTGTCGAAATCACCGGCGAAGTGAAGAGCGGCGACATGGTGCTCTACTATCGCGGCACTAACATGCTGTATATCGAAGCAGTTGACACAATTACGGGTGTGTTGAGCGGGATATCATCGTACAACGTATTTACGATTGACGGCAAAACGCATAATCTAGCAAAAGCGTACGATACCCTCGCAACAAACAACAAGGGTACCCCGGGCAAAGACGCTCAGGGATTCTATGTAGACAGCTTTGGTAATATCCTTGGATCGTCGAAGCCGGCTGATACCCTTCCCAAAGTTGCGCTGTTAGTCAACGTCTATTCTGAAGATCACCTTGTAGGCACTGCGATTCAGACTAAGTACATGGCTATGCTGGTAAATCTCAGCGGAACTGTCGAGTTTGTTGAAACAGTGAATGATGACTCACTCAAGGGTACAATCGTTGCATGGACGTTTGAGGAAGGTAAGTACATTTTTGAACCTTCGGCAGCTCCTGTAGTCGCCGATGCGGCTGTAAACGGCATTATAAGAAATGCTGCTGTGCTTGGTAACACCTCCACAGTCACACTTGCTAACAATGCTACCAAGTTTGTTGTTGTGCAATATACAGATCGTGGAGCAACATCGCCAGCGCCGAGGTATGTACCTAACGGTCAAGTTGTTATGTACACCGGCATTAGCAACGTTCCCGGATGGCCATCTCTAACACCCGGTGGTACAATTGCAGTCAGTTATCCGGCTCCCGGCGCAGCAACCGCTAACGCAATTGCAGACATTGTTTACATTAACCAAGCAACGATCAGTGTTGCAGGCGTGAACAACTATGCATTCTACGGCGGCAGCTTCAGCCAGACTTCTGCGACAGAATACACTGTTGACCTGATTATTGATGGCGTGACAGTTCCGACTTACGCGCTGTATACCATCTTTGGCAAACTAGTTGCTGGTACGCTGTACAAGAATCTTGTAATCAATGAGTATGGCGCAGAAGTTGGAACGACGGTAGAAAGCCCCGCAGTGGATACAGGCGGAATACTAAATTACAACAATGGCGCGCTGATGCTTGATGCAGATTATGTTGGAGCAGTCGAAGCTGATACACCTGTTTATACCTTCAGGTTTGGCGCTGTCAGCACAAAAACTGCTGCTGAGATCATCAGAGACGACCTTGGCGACTCCGTGACCGGTGCAGAGCTTCACATCGATGCGACAGAAGACGCCGGAGGAATTATCGGAAACACAGTGATTCACGCAATCTACATCATTTTCTAGTGTTGGATAAGTAATCCAGCCTGATACTAGCCAACAGATCTATGGAAAACACATAAGCAAAAAAAGCAGCAAAAAGGCGCGGGATATCCACTGTTCCCGCGCCTTCCCCATTATCCGCTATATACAATATTCATTTACTATATACTATATTCATCCGCGTAGAATTTTGCTCCATTTTTCTTGCAGGGTACACGCAGATATGCTATACTACGAATCACTATCTTGGTGAGCGCGGATACAGGTAATATGATACGGACAAAGGGTGATGCTATATGGTCACATTTGCATATATATCAAAAACCGGCAGCCGTGAAATCAACGAAGACAGCATCTGTGCGCGGTCGGAAAACGACCGGAGCTTTTTCGCGCTTGCGGACGGGCTGGGAGGCCATGATCGCGGCGAAGTCGCCTCAAGCATCGCCGTGGAAAAAAGCAGCGAAACCTTCCTCTCCGGCGGCGGGCTCGACGAGTGCTTTTGGAACGCGCAGAACAGCATACTTGACGAGCAGGGCAAAACAGGCGCCTTCGACGAGATGAAAACGACCCTGTCTCTGCTGCGCATAGAGCAAGACAAGGCCCAGTGGGGCCATGTGGGCGATTCGCGCATATACCATTTTTCAGACGGCAAGCTGGCCGGCCGCACGCTCGACCATAGCGTGCCGCAGATGCTTGTGCTTTCAAAAGAAATCAAGGACAAGAAAATCAGGAACCATCCTGACCGCAACCGCCTGCTGCGCGTGCTGGGCATCGAGTGGGAAAGCCCGAGATTTGAATTATCCGATGAAACCATCGTAGCTTCCGGAGACAGCTTCCTTATGTGCAGCGATGGTTTTTGGGAACTCATAGTGGAAAAGCAAATGATGCGCTGCCTCAAACAGTCCGCCACCCCCGAGCAATGGCTGGGCCAAATGGAGGAGATCGTGCAAAAGGCCGGGGCCGGCAAGGATATGGACAATTACTCTGCTATCGCGGTTTTCATCAGATAAGGACCGCTTGACCACCGCAGAACAAAAGCCGCTCTTTTTGGAGGATTTTTTTTAATGCGACGCTGCTTAGGATGCATGGAGGAATATAATGGCGACACGCCCACCTGCCCTTTGTGCGGGTATAATCAAGGCCGCCCTGCCAAGCAGACCTTCTTCCTGACGCCCGGAACGATACTGTCGAACCGTTACATAGTGGGGCAGTCTCACGGCAGCAACGATTCCGAAACGATCTACATCGCATACGACGCACAGAATGAATGCAAGGCATTTATCAGCGAGTACCTGCCGCGCGACTTGTTCTTCCGCTCTCCGGAGGATCCGAATGTGACCCTCCTGAGCGATGGCGTAAAGACCCTGTTTACAAACGGTGTGAAATCCTTTTTGGACACAGCGGATAAGCTGAAGCGCTTTAACGACTATACCGGCCTGCCCGCTGTCCTCGGTTATTTTTCCGAAAACAACACAGGGTATGTAGTGACCGAATTCGTGCAGGGTCAGTCTATCAAGGAAATTCTCGGCAGCAGCAGCGTTCTCGGCTATGAGCAGGCACAGGAAGTTACTTATCGTTTGCTGTTCGTCCTAAAAAACGCGCATGCAATGAGTATCTACCACGGCGACATCACCCCGGACCATATATTCCTGACAGGCAGCGGCGAAGTCAAGCTGCTGGGTATGAGCTCGGGCAAGCGCGCATCGCAGGCCGCCTTGTGGGCGGGGAAAGCACCCGGGGCAGCCAACACAGTCACCGCCCCCGGCGCCGGGTACGACGCCCAGAGCCCCCGCGCCGACGTCTATGCAGTCGCATCTATCTTCTATTATATGATGACCGGCATCGACCCGCTGGACTTCAAGTCGCGCAGGAAAAGGGATAATTTGATCAAGCCCTCGAGAATGGGAGTGCCCATGCCAAAGAGGATCGAGGGCGCTGTTATGGATGTTTTGAAGAATGACAACTGGGAATCCATACAGGACGCCGGGTCATTTGAGGCTTTACTGTCTACACCGAAACCCGGCGGCGCGGGCGGGCTTCTCAGCACACGCAATATTATCGCCGCTGCTGCAGCGCTTGTGATCATCGCAGCCGGCGTGTTCGCATATTTTAAGTTTTTCGCGCAGAGCGGTGACGGCGACCCAGACCCGTCGCCATCGAGCGAGCCTACATCGACAGAGTCGCCTGATTCCGGAACGCCGTCTGCGCCGGAATCTGAACCGCCGGACACAGAAGCACCGGCGTCGGGCACTGCTGCAGAAGATCCGCCCGAGGCCTCGCATCCGCCGCTGCAAACGCCCGCAACGACCCCGCCTTCGGAATCAGTCCAGCCTCCGGCATTCACAGGGCCGTCTCCATCGCCTTCGCCTTCTCCATCGCCTTCGCCTTCTCCATCGCCTTCGACTTCACCATCACCATCACCATCGCCATCACCATCGCCTTCGGCTTCCACTTCGCCATCACCTTCTCCCTCTCCATCACCTCCGCCGACAGCATCGAATTCGTCTTTGACACCGGACAATCAAACAGGCGAAGGCACTACGCAAGGCAGCCAACCGCCGGGGCAAAATATCAAGCCTCCGGTAGATGGAGGAATCGGAAATTGATGACGCGCATGGACGTGCATCCGAGCGAAAAAGAATGCAAATTGAACGTCGGCTACGGGATGCCGTGCGTATTAAGGAGTGAGCCTATATGGCGATAGCACAGTGTTCAAACGGTCATTTCTTTGACGATCAAAAATACCAGACCTGCCCGCATTGCGCAGCGGACAGCTCTCCGAAAAAAGACACCGACTCCAAAACAATTGCTATGTTCAATGCGGACAATGTTGAGTTCCGCGAGGATACACCCGTCCGCGGGGAGCGTATGCGGATAAACGCGAAGTCGAAGGATGAAGTCACAGTCGGCATCTTCGCCTCGCAGATGGACGCCGACCCCGTCGTCGGGTGGCTTGTGGGCTTGAGCGGTTTTGAAAAGGGCCGGGACCACAGGCTGCACACGGGGCGCAACTTCGTAGGGCGCTCGATGAAAATGGACGTCTCACTTGCCGACGACGAGCAGATTTCACGCGAGAACCACTGTTCGATCCTGTACGACCCCGAAAAAGTAAGCTTCTACGTTGCGCCCGGCGAGGGCACAAACACTTATATGAACGACGTACTGCTGAAAGCGCCGCAGCTTCTTACCGACGGCGACACTATACGCATAGGGGAGACAGACCTCGTTTTTGCTGCCTTTTGCAAGGGAGATAGAAAATGGCTGTAAGAAAACGCATAAGTACATTTCTTGTTGTTCTGGCGCTCATATGCGCCCTGGCTGCCTCCGCGCAGGTATCGGCAGCGGACGCCAGCACTCTGCGTTTGGAGCGCGCGTTTATCCAGATGCCCGAGTTCCTTGTCCTGTTCCAGCTGGAAAACGGGATCGAGCAGCTGCCCCCGGTGACGGTGAGCGAGATATCCGCGACCCTCGACGGGAAACCGCTCTCCGTGAACGGTGTCACGAGGTATGACGGGGGCACACTGTACATTTTCATGGTCGACGTTTCCGGCTCGATCAGGCAGGCGCAGACAGACGCCGCGAAACGCACGCTGATAGACTTCCACGCTTCGATGCAGCCGCAAGACCGCATGGTGCTCATCGCGTTCGGCGAGGATGTGACCATCCTGCTCGACGGCAGTGAGAGCGACGAGGAAGCATTAGAGCAGATCAATACGCTGCATCGCAGGCATCAGTCCACGCATTTTTTCGATGGCGTGAACGCAGCGCTCTCCATAGCAGAGAACAAAACGTCCGGGCTGCCTGACAGGAGCGTGGCGTTTATCATTTCGGACGGGCTCGACGATACCGACGGCGGCGGGTACACCAAAAACGAGGTGATCGACCGTATAAAACAGAGCGAGCTGCCAATATACGCCGTCGGTTTCTCCAATACAGGCTCAAACACTGAAAAACAAGCCCTGGAATCGTTCGGAGAGCTCGCGAGAAGCAGCGGCGGACAGTTCCTCCCGGTCACTGCGGATACGCTTACCGAGGCTATTCAAACCTTCGACACGCATGTAAAGAACGTGCAAGTCGCGCACCTGAGCGGGGAAAACAATGTTGTTGATTTCCAGCCGCACACGCTGCAGCTCAGCGTGGAGCGAGGCGGCACATCTTACGCCGCTTCCGCTTCAGTGACTCCCGCTTCCTGGATACCCGACCGCGAAGCGCCTGCAGTAACATCCGGCCCCGTACAGGCAGGGAGCTCCGCGATCCGCATCGGTTTCAGCAAACCGCTCGCCGGGGCTGATAATAAGGATAACTATATCGTCACCAGCGAGGACGGCACTGCCGTTGCGCTTCAAAACGCAGAATACGACCCGGTAAGCGGCACTGTTGAGCTGACGTTCGACGGCCAGCCGTACACCGGCACATATACGCTCAGCTTCTCCGGCATCACGGACGTATCCATGGAAGAGAACCGACTCGCCGGGGAGTACACCTTCACGTTCGACGGCAGGACCTATGTTCCGCCTCCCGACCCGCCTCCGGGAGGCTCCGACGGCACGGGAACCACTGTGCAGCTTAGCTTCATCGAGGCAAACAGATGGGTCGTTTTCGTTATCGTCTTGCTTGTAGTCGCAGTCGTAGCTGTCGTGATTTTCTTCAGCACGCTCAAAGGACGCAAAAGCATAATAACGGTAGACGGCAAGATAGGCTATGGCGATGCGGTGGAGTTCAAACATCACTTTGAAACACCACCGGACAGTAAGCGCGCATCGCTGATCGTAACTGACATGACGGGAGCAGCAAGGCAAATCGAACTTGACATATACGGCAGCTTTTTCGTCGGCCGCTCCGAAGAGATAAACAACCTGAGCTTTGACGACGGAAAACTGTCCAGACAGCATTTTGTGATCGAGGCGGACGACGACGGCTTTTATATTTCCGACCTCAACTCGACGAACGGCACATTCCTCAACGGGGTAAAGCTCGTCAACAAGCGCAAGCTCAACGACAAAGACACTATTAAGGCCGGCAACGAAAAATTCGTATTCGACGGAAACCAGTTTTAGTTTTGCCGTTTGAACGCCGGCTACGGGATACCATGCGTGTACGGGAGCTTGAATATAGAGTATTGAATCTTTGGAGGGAGTGAACCGAGTGGCAGTCGCATACCAGACACTGTGTCCGAATTGCTTTCAGACAGCATTTCCCGGCGGGACGTGCAGTGTGTGCGGGTATAATGCCATAGAAATGCCGGAGAACGCGATCGTGCTTCCTCCGGGCTCGCTCCTCAACGGCCGCTACATCGTAGGGAGGGTGCTCGGCATCGGCGGATTCGGCATCACATATCTGGCCAAAAATAACAAAGACCGCTCGATCTGCGCGATCAAAGAATATTTCCCCTCCACGATTGCGACACGCGGCAACGACGCTACAGTCACCTCGGGCAGCAACAACCAAAAACCTTTCAAGCGCGGGCTCGAAAGGTTCCTCGCAGAGGCGGACACGCTAAAAAAGTTCATGGGAAACCCGCTGATTGTCCAGGTTTACCATGCATTCCAAGAGAACGAAACCGCATATTTCGCCATGGAGTACCTCAACGGTGTAACAGCCAGAGCCTTGACAAAGAGCATGGGGATGCGGCTGCCGTATGAGCTCGCGATGGAGATACTGCTGAACATCACTGAGGCATTGCAGTACGTGCACAACCGCGGCCTTCTCCACCGCGATGTAAACCCGGATAATATTTTCGTCACGAGCGACGGACAGGTTAAACTCATAGACTTCGGCGCGACGCGCAACTTCGTCGGCGATACCAGCAGCAACCTATCCGTGGTGTTCAGGCCGGGATACGCGCCTCCCGAGCAGTATTCCAGCAAAGGGATGCAAGGCCCATGGACCGATATATATTCGCTTGCGGCGACTTTCTACTATCTTAGCTCCGGCCAGACGATTCCGGACGCCCCGGCCAGGATGAACGGTACAGGTTTTCCGCCGCTGATAGATATTGTGAACGGAATGAGCCCCGCAATTTCTGAAGTCGTGAATGTCGCGCTTCACCTGAACCCTGACGAGAGGTTCCAGACTGTGGACAACTTCCTCAGCGTAGTATGGACCGAGGTTTCGCAGCTTGCAGGCTCGCAGGTGCAAAGGCCGCAGCGCCCGAAGCCACCCGCGCAGCAGCAGCAACAGCATCGTTCTCAGCCCCAGCAGCAGTCCGTACCGCAACAGCGCCCGCAGCCGCCGCAACAACAGGTCCAGCGCCCGGTACGAGCTCCGGCGCAGCCACCGCAGCCGTTGTACCAGAACAGGAACGTACCGCAGCAGGCCCACGGAACCCCGTATCTGCTTGTCACCAGCGGAACCTACAAAGGCAATAAATGGGCGATACCCGGCAATATGGAGATCGTGATAGGCCGCTCCGCAGAGCAATGCAACATAGTCCTCAACGACCCGAACATCAGCCGCACCCACTGCAGCGTCCGCTTCGACCAGAAAAACGGCTGTTTCTATATCAAGGACACATCTTCAAACGGCACATACAGCGCAACCGGGCAGCGGTATGCTGCAGGTGCTTTCAACGCAGTCAACCCGGACAGCCAGTTCTATCTTTCGACTGCAGACTTCATGTTTAAGGCGGGCCTGGAATGATATTTGACAAGAAAACTGCCGGAGGGCCCGCAGGGAAAACACTAATAATAATCCCACTTGCCCCGCGCGCTCTTAGAAAAAGCAATAGCACAACGCTCCAGTTCGGCGAAAGCGCAAGCGCCGGGCAAATCGAATACTCCGGGCCAGTCCGATTTTATACCGCCAGCGAAACCCATCAGGGAACGCGCGACTACCAGCAGGACGCGCTCTATGTCGCAGACAATGTCAGCGTCCGCAGCGGAGAGACTGCAAGGGTCTTCGGAGTCCTGTGCGACGGAATGGGCGGAATGCAAAGCGGCGGCGAGGCGAGCCGCCTCGTCGTAAGCGAGATGCGGCGCGAGCTTGAGAACCTGAAAGACGACCAGAACATTTCGGCATTTTTCAGGGACAGGATACACGCGCTCGACGATATGCTGCTCAAAGAGTTCACGGACGGCTCTGCCGGCACGACTATGGTCTCAGTCGTCGCGATAGAGAACAAGCTTTTCTGGGGCTCGATAGGCGACAGCCGGGTCTACCTCATAAGGGGCAGCGAGATACTGCAAGTCACGCGCGACCATAATTACTACCTCGAGCTGCTCGAGCAAGTCGAAAAAGGCAAGCTCACACAGGAGGAGGCCGACAATAATCCAAAGAAGGAAGCTCTGATTAGCTTCATAGGGTCGGGCAACGCAGGCTTGATCGATGCAAACACTGAACCGTTCCTGCTGACTAACGGCGATATCGTCCTCCTATGCAGCGACGGGATCAACAAGTCGCTCACCGACCAGGAAATCAGAAAGCTTATCACCAATAACGCGCATGACCTCAAAGAAGCGGCAAGCACGCTTGTCCGCACCGCGATCGATATTGATATGGATCCGAAAGACAACACTTCGGCAATTCTTATTCAATATATAGGCAACTAAAAAATACGAAAAAGGAGTGTATCAGCTATGACCCTAACGCGTTGCGTAAATGGCCATTTCTACGATGAGGACAAATTCGCCCAGTGCCCTCATTGCGCAGAGTCGGCCGGCAGACCAAGCAGCGTTGTCACTGTCGCGCATGACCGCAATGACGACGTTACAGTTCCCCTGTCACAGGCATCAGACCAGACAGCAGCGATCGCCCCCTCGCTGGGAGACGCGGCATCCGGAGCAATGAGCAGCGCGCAGCCCTCGTCATCGGGCGCAGACAGCGTAACAATGAGCTTCTACAACAAGTCCATTGGTACGGAACCTGTAGTCGGATGGCTTGTCTGTGTGGAGGGAAGCCACATCGGAGAGGATTTCCGCTTAAAATCGGGGCGTAACTTCATCGGCAGGGCCGCCGACATGGATGTGCGCATCTCGGGGGATAACAGCGTCTCCAGGGAAAAGCACGCCATTGTGGTCTACGACCCGCAAACCCATCAGTTCCTGACACAGCCGGGAGAGGCCAGAGAGTTATGCTACCTGAACGGCCAACTGGTACTGAGCACTGTGGAGATCAAGCGCAACGACATAATGACTGTGGGCGCGACAAAGTTGATGTTCTTCCCCTGCTGCACCGACGAGTTCCACTGGGGCATGGTCGACTTTGAAGGAGACGGCAATGCATGACGCGCAGGAGGCAGCACACAAGCAATACGAGAAATAAATAAAGGAGAGGAATACTATGTTTTTTGAAGACCTTTTGGATGAAATGCTGGACTTCGGTTTCGGCTACAGCTCCAGCCCGTTTGACAGCTTTTTCGGCGGCATCGATATGCTCGGGGTGTTCCTGATCATCATTCTGGTCGCAGCCGTTGCGGTGGTCTATTTTATGCGCGGCTACACTTTGCTCAACATCGGCAGAAAAGCGGGGATCTCCGAAGAGTTCACATGGATGCCCTTCATCCCCGGCTCGCAGGCAGTTTACAGATACAAGATTTTCGGTGAATCGCCGTGGAAACTCTTCTGCTGGACAGACCATATGTTCTATGCGCTCGTGATCATTTTATCGTGCATAATCCTCAAGCTGCCGGTTATTTTCGTGCTGATACTCACGGCGATCGTCTACCTCTTTGCCGGAAGGCTGGCATTCCTGCTGACATGGTTTGTCTTGATGATCCTGTGCTTCTCCGTTCCCGGCATGCCGGCGGGATGGACAGTTTTCGCCACCATCGTTTTCCTGTACCTCGGCGTTACTTTGGCTTTCAGGTTCGTCTTCTACAAGAGGCTGTACGGCGCGTTCAACATCAATCCGTTGTTTGCTATACATATTTTCATTCCATTCGGCGGTTTCGTAGCCCTGATAATCGACTATCTGATGGCTTACTCCGGCAACTATCAGATGGGCGGCAGGGCAGCAGCTCCGGCGGGCGCCGGCATGGCAAGGCCGCCGATGCCCCAGCAGCAAATGCCCAGGCAGGGCTCCGGAGGTTACGGCGGGCAGATGCCTCCGCAGCAGCAGCCACAGCAAAAAGGCATTATCACCGGGATCTCGGGCATGTACAGAAACGCGATAATCGACATCCCGTACGGCGAAGAGATCATCCTCGGGCGCGACTCTGCCATGGCCCATGTCATAATCGACCAGGACGCCGACCGTGTCAGCCGCAGGCATATCGGCATCCGCTACAACACACAGGACGGCTCATATATCGTGACTGACTACTCCACAAACGGCACGTTCAGGGAAGACGGCAGCCGCCTGCCCTCGAACATGCCTGTCGCCCTGGCGCGCGGCACTGTAGTAAAGCTAGGAAGTTCGCAGGTCAGTTTCCGTCTGGGATAAGCAATTTCGGGTGTACGGGCGGCTGGAAACGGCCGCCCTCCCCGCAAACCAAATATCCAAATAAGTGAGGAAGTGTAACTAAGGTGCAGATACGATGCAATAATTGCTTTGAAGTGTACGACGAACAGTTCGACGTATGCCCTTTCTGCGGGTACGTTCAGGGCGCCCCGGCGAGGGAGCCTTACTACATATACCCCGGCATGGTTCTCAACGACCGCTACGTCATCGGCCAGGTGCTCGGAGCAGGCGGTTTCGGCATTACGTACAAAGCGTGGGATAAACGCCTGAAAGCCGTAATGGCTATCAAAGAGTATTACCCCAGCGGGCTGGTAAACAGAGTTCCCGGCACAAAGGAAGTTATCTTATTCTCAAGAAACAGAATCGCTGAATATAACCACGGTTTGATGAGGTTCCTGGACGAAGCCAAGAGCATGGCAAAGTTCAACGCGCACAAGAACATCATCAACGTGTTTGAATATTTTGAAGAGAACGACACCGGATACATCGTCATGGAGTTCCTGGACGGCACGACGCTGAGCGCTTTCCTTAAAAGCAACAAGCTCGACCTCAAGACCAACCTTGAGCTTATCCAGCATGTATGCGCGGCTTTGAAGGATATCCACAAGGCCGGGATAGTCCACAGGGATATTAGCCCCGACAACATATTCATGTGTACGAACAACAACATCAAACTGATTGACTTCGGCGCGGCGCGTTTTTACCCCGACGAAGACAGGCAGATGACAATTATACTAAAACCGGGCTACGCCCCGCCCGAACAGTACGAGCAAGTTAACGTGCAGGGGCCGTGGACAGATATTTACGCGCTGGGCGCGACTTTATATTTGATGATAACCGGAGTTAAGCCGGACGAGTCGACAAACAGGCGGATAGACGATACTCTCTTGCCGCCTGACCAGGTCGTCGAAGGCATTCCGGAGTATATAAGCAATTCCGTCATGAAGGCGGTGGCTATCGACAGGCATCTGCGATTCCATTCCATCGCTGATTTTGAAAAAGCCCTGAACAACGAGAAAAAAGTGCTGCCGGTCATGAAAGAGAAGAAGCGCAGGCAGCAGCGCAGGATCGCAAGCGTGCTGTCGGCTGTGGCTGTGCTTGCTATCGCCGCTGTCATACTCTACTTATATTATGTGGGCAATGTAGTCCAGAACGCGGATATAACCCTGTGGTACTCGCTTTCCGAAGACGCGGATGTAAACTCCGCTAAAGAAGCTGCCATCGCGCAGATCATAAGTGATTTCACGGAGAGTTACAGGGAGATAAACGTCGATATCCACGTAGTCGTGGAAAGCTTCCCTGCAGACACTTACGCCCGGAATCTACGCGACGCAGCGGAAAGAGGGCGCATGCCGACATTGTTTGAATCTACCGGGCTGCCCTACGACGTCCTGTCCTATGCGACCGACCTGTCCGGAATCGTCAAACCGCTTAGCGGCGAAGAGTACAATTTTCTGGACAAATATGCGTCCCAGTTCCCCGCAAAGAATCAAATCCCTCTTGCGTTCATCGCTCCCGCGATCTATGTGAACACCACGCTGCTCACATATACCGGCAATGGCGTCAGTGATTTATCTGCTTTGCTTGCAGCGTCCGCGGATGTACTGAATGCTTCTGCAGATCCCGCTGCCGCGTCGATTCTGCCGGGAGTCATCGACAGCGAATGCGTTCCCGCCTTCACGGATGCTTTTGGCAGTTACACTGTGTCTCAATTAACGTCGGAGCGTGCGAAAGAACTGTTCTTTGAAGGCAGGGCTGTGTTCTACATGTCGAATACTGCGGATTATCTGAAAGTCCAGAATGCGCTGCCCGCGGAGTGCAGGATACTGCGGGTAGACAGCGCCATTGTGCCCGGCCAGCTCACCGATTTATGGAGCATCAGCAAATGCAGCTCCAGGGAGAGAAAGGCCGCGGAGAAACTGCTTGAAAGCATGCTTACCCAATATTCGCAGGAGAGCCTCTACATGACATTCCAGGGGGGGCGGCTGCCGCTGAATATCGCCGCGCTGGAAACTTTCACCGTAGCGTTCGGTAACTTTTCCGAGTTCTTTATGAATATCGCAAACTACGAGGTTCGATATTCATTGATTCTTTCTTAGCATGGAGGTCGCAACATGAATTTATGTATGGGGTGCATGGAACCTCTTAAAGACGGGGCTAAATTCTGTCCGATCTGCGGATTTGCCGTGGGCACTAAGGCTGCGGAGGCTTTGCATATGGAGCCCGGCTCAATAATGCACGGGCGCTATATCGTCGGCAAAGTGCTGGGGTTCGGCGGGTTCGGGGTCACCTACATTGGCTGGGACGCGCTGCTTGAACAGAAAATCGCCATAAAGGAGTACCTGCCCAGCGAGTTTTCCACGCGCATTCCAGGGCAGACGCAGGTCACTGTTTTCAATGGAGTCAAGCAGGACCAGTTCATCGACGGTTTGAATAAGTTCGTGGAAGAGGCTCAGCGGCTTGCAAAATTCCACAGCATGGACGGCATTGTCAAGATATATGACAGCTTTTCAGACAACAACACGGCGTACATCATAATGGAATATCTCCAGGGTGAAACGCTTGGCGAGAGGCTGAACCGTGAAGGCACGATACCTGCGGAAGAGGCTGTCACGATGCTGATGCCGGTCATCCAGTCGCTCAAGCACATACACGACCAAGGTATAATCCACCGCGATATAGCCCCGGACAATATTTTTCTGACAAAGGACGGCGATGTGAAGCTTATCGACTTCGGCGCCGCCCGTTTTGCAACTACGTCTCTAACTCGCAGCCTGACTGTTATTATCAAGCCGGGATACTCGCCGGAAGAGCAGTACCGCAGCCGGGGCGACCAGGGACCGCACACCGACGTCTATGCGATCGGGGCGACGCTCTACCGCATGGTCACGGGCACAACGCTGCCCGAAGCGCTTGAGCGCAGGGCATACTTTGAAAGCAAGCAGAAGGATATTCTGGCGCCACCGTCCAAGTTCGTCAAAGATATTGACGAGAACTACGAGACAGCCATACTCAACGCGCTCAATGTGCGTATAGAGGACAGGACCCCGGACATGGCTGCTTTTGAAGAGGAACTGACGACAGACGAGATCGTGCAGCGCAGGCATGGCAGGATCAAGAAAATCGACGTGCTGAAATGGCCGCTCTGGACAAAAATCGTAGCGTCCGTGTCCATGGTCGCCATTGTCGCTTTATTTGTCTGGTTTTTATCCCGCATCGTCGGCCCGGGCTGGGGGATCGGCGACGACGAGTTCTACTTGACTGAGCTCACCGGAAAAACTGAAGATTCCGCAAACGCGCTTCTAGCTGAGAACTACTCAATGGTGGATTCCGAGCAAGGGCAGCGGTTGTTCGGGAAAGTTGCTGAAGGCCTTATACTGAAGCAGTACCCTTCCGCGGGCGTCCGCATGAAAAAAGGAACGGAAGGCGCATATACCGTCATCGTGGTCGATATAAGCCGCGGGTTTGAAGGCGTGAAAATCGAACCGCATAGAGGCAGAATCGCGGAAGAGGTCAAAGAAGAGCTGGAGAGCAAGGGATTGACCGTTACGACTGAAGAGGAAGAAAACGATACAATAGGAAAAGGCGGCGTTATTTCGATTAAAGCCGGCGGAGGAGCCAAATGGTCGAACGACGCTGATATTGAGGAAGGCTACGAGCTACAGGCCGGCGACGAGCTGAAAATGGGCTCAGCTGTAGTGCTGCTGGTCTCTATGGGCAGGAGCGGCGAGGGCGAAATAAAGGAAGTTCCGAACCTGGTTGGCCTGCCGCTGGGCGAAGCCGAGAAAAGAGCGGAAGAAGCCACATTCCTGGTAAGCACGCGCTCAAGCAAATACAGTTCAGAATACCCGGTCGCGGGCACTGTGATGGGGCAGAGCTTAACAGCCGGAAGCATGGAAAACAACAATGAAACGATCGGGCTCGACATTTCGCTCGGTTTAATATTGGTCGACGACTACATCCGGGTTCCGAAGGAAGACGCTGAAAAAGAGCTGGAAGAGCTAGTGAAGAACGGTCTTATCAGTTATGAGTTCGATGAAGCCGACAGCACTATCGCTGAAGGACTGATATGCGCGCAAATTCCTGAGCCGGGCGTTGAGGTCGGGCCGGAAACCGTCTTTATATTGACGGTCAGCCGCGGTTCGTCGGCCTCGGCGGAGACGAGCGCATCGCCTTCGCCATCGGCGACGCCTTCAACGACTCCGTCTCCGACGCCGACGACTTCGACGTCACCCTCGCGGCCGGTGTCTCCTAGCCCCTCGTCACCATCGCCGACACAGTCTCAATCGCCACCTCCGACACAGTCTCAATCGCCGACGCCGACCCAATCACAGTCGCCGTCGCCGACGCCGACTCAGTCTCAATCGCCGCCGCCATCGCCGACTCCTTCGGAGTCCGCAACTCCATCGCCGTCTCCTTCGCCGGATCCAACCGTTCCGAATGTCGTGAGGGATACGAAGGATCGTGCGAAACAGGCTCTTGAGGGCGCCGGTTTTACGGTGAAATACGGTGAAGCGCGGCATGATAGCAGCATACCGAAGGACTCCGTGATTTCACAGAGCCCTGCGGCGAACTCTACCGCCCCAAGAGGCAGCGATGTTACGTTGATATTAAGTCTGGGGCCGAGTATATCCAGACTTAGCCTGAGTCCCACGACCCTGACGCTGGGCAAGGGGGCTACTTCACAGCTTTCGCTTACTGTGACCCCCACAAACGCGGACAGTGCTGGCGTAACGTGGGAATCCAGCAACACGACAGTAGCGACTGTGAGCTCCAGCGGACTTGTGACGGCCCGAACCGCCGGCACAGCCAACATCCTGGTAAAATCTCCTGACGGCAGGGTCACCGCAGCTTGCGCCGTCACAGTGACTGAGATCACCGTCGTCATGGAGCAAAAGAGCGTAACCATCGACGGAGGGAAGACATTCCAGTTGAACGCGCTCGTCTCCGGAACAGTCGCAAACAGCTCTGTCACATGGTCCATTACCGGCGCTGCCGGAGTGACTGTTTCTCAATCCGGCCTTGTGACCGCGCCGACAGCGCGCGTCGACTCCATCACGCTGAGCAGTACATCCGCCACGCTCGAGGTGGGAGACCACGCACAGATCACAATGAAGATTTCTGTTCCCAGCGGCGCCAGCGCCACAGCTACCGTCACGGCGACCAGCAAAGACGATACCTCTAAACGTGATACCTGCACAGTGACTATAAACCCGCCGGACCAGTCCGTCACATGGTCGTCCGACAATACCAGCGTAGTAGAGGTCTCGCAAGACGGCTATATACTCGCCAAATCCAACGGAACGGCGACTATCACCGTTTCGAGCAACGCCGACCCGACGAAAAAGGCTACCTGCAAGATAGAGGTCAAATCAGATATGATAGTCGCTGTCACCGGCATTAACACCCAGCCGTACAAGACTGTCTATCTGCCGGGCGAAAGGCTTGATTTGAACGGGTTGAGCTTCAATGTCCGGCATGAGAGCGGGAAAACGGGTATCGAGCTTTACCCGTCGCCCCTGATCACCCAGATTTCGCCGACGAACGTGCCGATGGAAGCCGGCTCCTGGTCTGCGCTCATCGAGTTCAGGACGGGCGATGCGCATCTGGTGTATTACACAGTAGCCTCGACAGATTAGGCAGGGGGAGTATATAGTGAAAAAGAGATTAGTCGCCGCCGCTGTTTTGATCCTAATCGTTTTTGCGTGTATTCCGGGCGCGGCGGTCACGGCAAATGCCGCAAGGTCGACCTCACAGGTCACCCGATACACTGTCCTCGTACTTGATACTACAGGGCAGTACACGATCACTCCCGGCTATTTGGACACTGTGACTGTAGGCTCCCCGCTTGAGAATGTCAAGCAGGCCGCATACAGGTTTGTCGAGGAAGTGCTGGCTGCGGAGGGTACGAACTACGTGGCACTTGTGACTTGCACCGACACTGCAAGCGTAGTTTCCAATTTTTCAGACAATGTAGCCGAACTGAACAATGCGATAAAGAGCATCCCAGAGGATAGCGGCTACTCATCCTCCGGGTTTTCAAACTTCAGCGAAGCGCTGGATCTGGCCGACGGCCTTCTCCGGGAAAAGAACGAGGCTTTTGTCATCCGGAACATCCTCTTCTTCTCAGGATGCCTGCCTGCAGCCGGTGCTTTTGATGAAGACGGCTACTACTCCGGTCCCGAGTTCGAATACTATCAGGGATTTTACGTGACTGCTACAAATATCATGGTATATCAGCATGCAAACGCCGTGTATAAGACAGCGGAGCGGCTCAAGGCTGAGGGTTACAATATCTATACGCTCAGCTGCTTTACGAATCTCGACCAGCAGCAGGAATCCTACATGTTCGCAAAGCGCGTCATGCAGGATATCCAGAACAGGGGTTTCTTCGACGCGGTAGACCCTGAGGACATAGTCATTGAGATCGGCGAGGCTGCGAAGGAGATTGTCAAGCCGGATATCACGGAGTACTACAGAGTCATTCGCATCAACTGCCCCGTGGACGTCGAAGTCTATGACGATATTGGAACCTTTTTCGGCTCGATCATCGGCAACAAGCCGAGCGTCGTTCCCGATTCCGGCATTCTGCTTTCGTATGACGACAATGACGAAAAGACAATAGTTTTACCAGTTGACAGGAAGTTCAATATCAAGATAGTCGGAACCGATTCCGGCGAGATGACTTGCAGCATTACAGAGTACAGCCGCGAGGCTGGAGGGAACACGCGAATCGTCAACTTCTTTGATATCCTTCTGAAAAAGGGAGACGAGTACAATGCTTCTCTGGAGCTTGTCAAAGACGACGGTTCAAAGACGGAGTATGTGCTGGAAGGCCCTGGCGGGGTAGTGGTTCCGGATGACGATTTCGCGCAAGACGAGATTCCCGTATACGTCGCCGATGTAGCTATCGAGGGCAACGGAGCCGCGTCCGGCGGAGGCGCTTTCTTCAAGGGTGAGTTCACGAAGCTGAGCGCATCGCCGGGCAGAGGCGAGCAATTCCTCGGATGGTTCCAAAACGAAGCGCTTGTATCGTCTGAGCTTGCATTCAAGCTCTGCGTGCGCGCGGACATGGCCCTCACAGCAAAGTTCACAAGCGGCGGCGCAACGCCGGCGCCGCAGCCGTCTTTGACTCCGCGCCCTTCGCCTTCTGTTTCTCCTATTCCGGACGGCATGGGCGGGCCCGCGCAAGGCAGCGGCACGCAGGTAGCGCTCATCTTTATTGTTATTGCCGCTGCAGCGGTTTTTACGACAGTTATAGCTGTCGCTTCCAGAAACAGGACAAGGGCAGGCGCGGGCCATGGCGCGGGCGTTGCTGCGGCTGCGGCGCCGTACGGCCAGGATGTGTACGGGCAGGATATGTACGGGCAGCCTGCCGCCGCGGGTTATGACGCCGGGTATGCCGCTGACGCTGGCATGAGCGCGCCCGCAGACGCATACGACGACGCATACATGCGTTCAGGCGCGGTGACTGTGCTTTCCGGTTCGAAAAAAGGCACGACGCTGAAGATCGCGCCGGGTTCTTCGGTCACGTTGGGGAAAAACGCGCTGTCTTTGCTCGCTTTCCCGGATGACTATGTCCATGTGAGCAGGACGCATTGCACGATTTCATACGACGCCCGCGCCAATATGTACTCCGTCACGGACACTTCAAGCAACGGCACATTTTCAGGTTCCCGCCAGCTTCCCAAAGGCCAGCCTTCCCCTGTAATGCCCGGCACAACCTTAACGCTGGCCAACGACTACTGCAGCATCATGCTCGAGTAACCGAACCTCCCGCTGCCGCAATATTTGCATAATCTAACATGCTAACACTGCTAACACGCGCGCTGCGCACACCCGTGTAAAACTCTATACGCCGTGTTTATTTAGAAACGCTGTAGCTTTGCAACTACAGCGTTTTTCAGAGCCATGCGGCCCAAAGTTTTGGTGTGCGAGGGGGGGGGCACCCGTTGCGGCATCAATAAACGTGTTTTTTGAAAAAGTCTTAGGCAAATCTTAGGCAAGGGCGCTGGTTCTGCCTGAACCACTTTATGGATTATTATGTGTAAAGTACGACTCACTGCTCGGTATTTACCTCGTTAATCTGCTGCCCAGGCAAAAAACTGAACAGCGGCTTGAACTCTTTGGCCCCGGCAATCGTGAACACATCTTCATCATTATTGAAACTATAATTGAATCCCGTTAGCAAGTCGCGCCCTAGTAAATTCCTAAAATCCTTTGTATCATCCAGAATAACCTGAAAAGGCCACTGTTTACCTTCGTATCCAAGGATGTTTATTAGCGGGAGTTGTATGTAGCCTGCATTTATCTTGTCGCCGGATGCTGTTGTCGGCATATCCTCATCTTTATGAACTACCATATTTTTGTCTATCCAATCCTTGCTATAGCCCAGCTTTATTAATGATATTTTAGAGATTGTAGTGAAATCAGCGCCTGTATCCACCTTGAACTCTACCGGGAAAAGCGTTATGTTGTCATTCGGTTTTACATAAATATTAACAAAGACCCTTCCATACTCTGAAAAACCAATTTTAGTCATAATACACCACATTCCCAAGTAGTGGAAACGGCTCAGCGGCTACTCCTGTTATGAAAGCAACTCTTTTATTTTTATACTCGTCTCTGGAAATCTCCAGTTGTTCTCTCTCATCGTCTGCGATATAGATAACGTAACCCAAATCGTTGTCACCCTGATCAACGACCTCGGTAATTATCATAACTATGTATTGTGTTCGATACTTCACTCTGGCACTACGTGTCGTCATTATCTCTTGCGTGTCTATTCTGGTAAGCATGATTAGCCTCCTTATCCCATCACAATGCAGGATGCCCCCATTGCGGTATCGCGTTCTGCTCCTTTTACATAAATTGATGCCACTGACCTGTGCCTTGTACACATAGTATACCGAAAAAAAGCTTGTATTGCAATAATTAGACAGATTGTCAATCTAGCAATCGTTTTTACTAAACGTGGAAGTACGCGGAAAACATCGGCGAGAGAGAGCGTTTTGGCAAAATATAGAATACGTGGGCTTGCATTAACTTGAAAATTGTTAAATGTGATGGTATACTCAGCGGCATATGGAGGGTCGTAATGATTGCTTTTATTGATGTCTCTGGGAATCCATACGGCAGCCAAAGCAAATCACCTTGGGTTGCTGCGCATGCAATATGTATCAGAAAAAGAGCAATCTATGATTTGACCGCGACCTTACATAGATTAAAAAGAGATATATTGGACAACGAGTTTATTGAGTTAAAATCTACTGATCTTGTCAATAAAAGCACCCTGACCCACCCAAACTTAGACAAGTTCAAATACCTGCAAAATGTAATAGATCACTGTATAAATCATAATGATTGCAGACATGCGGCTGTAGTTTTCCCGAATAATGGACAAAATAGAAAAAGTGAGACTACCCGCCTCCCTCAGCATTATGTCGATTTATTGTGGCGCATAGAAGCGATTTCGCGTGAGTATGACCGCACCGAAACTGAAACTCTGGTTATCATTGATGATAACGCCCCAAGAACAGACAAGCATCTCGCATTAGCTTTCAATAATTATCTCTATAGATCTCGCGGCGGCGATCATCTTACAAAAATATTACCAATACCAATATTTTCAGTTTCTGAAACAACTGCGGGGCTTCAACTCGCTGATATTTCAGCAGGGATTATGCGAAATTATTACGCACATGGACTGCATTCTCGTTCCCCGGAAATTGAAGCTACTTTGTTTGAGCAAAAAGTCAGGGAGTACCATGATATAATCGAGGCACGTTCAATTGACAAACGAGTTGGGCGATTCAACGTGAAAGGGGTTCTTATCGCTGACACAAAATACACGGTATAAAAATATGTACAGACACAAATAAATATATACTGGATAAAATTGTTGACAAATCAAAGCGGCAAAGGTATAGTGAACATGGTTGGGAGAAACATTCTTGTTTCTGTTCGACGCCTTCTCAGCGCTCCCCAACTATATGAAAAGGATGCAGGGCTTTTGGTTTTCCAAGAGCCCTGCTTTCTGTAGGTGAAATAATCACCTACCTCCTACCCGATACTTTTTTGCTGTTCAGGTAATAAATCTTGTCCTCGTATGAATCTTTCCGTTACATCTGGGGCATTGGGTACCCAGAGTTCGCGATAATACAGACGCGAGCCACTCATGTCCGCACTTCAAGCATTTCCACCAGAACTTACCGTTTGCGCCCGGTAGCACCTGCTGTGACGTTAAACTGTTCTTGTTATCGACCCATTCATTTGCAATAGACGGGTGAGTTGTTGCAAGGTCGTTCAATCCCGCGATGATTATATGCTTGTCTTTCAGTTTCCAGCAAACAGGGCAACCACTTCCGGCATGGCGGTAATATGCGGCAGCTTTCCATCGATGCCCCTCAGAACAGCGCCACCAAGGTTCCTTATGGCTTGCCGCAGTGATATCCTGTGGTTTGAATTTCTTGTTGCGACCATAATCCCATTCATCAAGAAGTTCCGGATGAACAGACGCGAAGTCGGTTTCTCCAACAATAGGGCGCTTACCAACGCAATATGGGCACTGACCACCGTGCGTCCTGGCGACAATGGTAGCCTCGAAACTATGGCCGCGCTCGCATATCCATCGCGCTTTCCTGCTCGATCCAATCGTTGTAGATTCGCATTTTAAACACGCCGAAAATGGGGGTAAATTCTCAGATTAGATAATAAGGCAACGGTACGATAGCTCCGATAACGTGCAAATATATTTTCAAAATAAGATAGCAATAGTAGAATCTGCGTGTGGAGGTGAAAACACATGCAGAATATTTTTTTATCCAAACATAAACCAGAAGACTACG
>Ga0082212_10002872_pt1 | contig 24707 bp, 17 predicted proteins | sample TergutNt197P3_FD_71548 | JGI IMG/M metagenome (GOLD analysis project Ga0082212, IMG submission 71548) | Neocapritermes taracua P3 segment gut microbial communities from Petit-Saut dam, French Guiana - Nt197 P3 | ecosystem: Host-associated > Arthropoda: Insects > Digestive system > Gut ... | reverse complement strand
AAATTCAATTTGTATTACAAATGGATTTCGGTGTTGAATAAAGATGGAGTTCCCGATGCGATGCTTGTTTATAGCACGATGAAGCAATATTATTCTTACTTAAAAAGCAAAACAGGTCCGAAAGAATGTAGTATAAAAGAGATGGACGAAGTGTTAAAAGATGCAAATGAAGTGATTGAAAAGAATAGACATTATTTGAATGATTTATTGCAAAATGAACGCAAGTTAAAGCAAAATGTTGCGGAGTTAATTCATAAAGAAGACGAAATAAATGAAAAAGATTTAGAGAATATTCATTTTAAGAACTAATAAAAACACTCCTATTTTTAGAATATTCTACTTTCTAAGTAAAATTAACAATAATTTTTATAGAAAATTCTACTTTCCAAGTAGAATTAACAATAATTTTTATAGAAAATTCTACTTTAAAAGTAGAATTAACAATAATTTTTATAGAAAATTCTACTTTAAAAGTAGAATTAACAGTAATTTTTATAGAAAATTCTACTTTAAAAGTAGAATTAACAATAGTTTTTATAGAAAACTCTACTTTAAAAGTAGAATTAACAGAAGGAAATATAGAAAATTCTACTTTAAAAGTAGATTTTTTTTATTAACTATTATTTATTTCATAAATAGAAAATTATTGTAATTTTCTATCTGTCAGTAGCATTATACCTGCTGCTAAAGAACCAAAGGAGTCCGAATATGCAAGTATCTTAATATCACTATTTATTTCATCAGCAATATATGGGTCGCCAAAAAATAAAACTATTTTCTTTTTATCTTTAGATAAAGTGGAAATTATTTCATTTATTTTATCGGATGTGCCTAATTTACTATAACCTCGTCCCTTATAATATAAAGCAAATAAAAAAAACTCTGATTCTAAAATATCTTTTTCATTTGCCATATTATTTAGTTCTACATCAGTAATTTTTTCATCTAAATATCCAAATGAACAATCACCATCTGTTGCTTGTGCTAACATTGTAAAGAACCTTGAAGCCGCTTGTATATCATTATCTTTTTGCAGAATAGCAAATGCAGAAAAAGATTTAGCATTGTCTATTGGTATTAAATCTTTCGGAAGTAAATTAGTATCTTTAGGAAATATTTCTATTGCTGTTACGGCTGCTTTTAATGCTAATTGTAAATGGTCTGTAAATAATTTAGGATTTGCTTCTATTGTTTTATAAGTTGGAATTAACTTACACCATCGTTTTTCATTATATATTCTTTCTAAACTTTTTTCTATTTGATTATTATAATTATAATCTGTTGCTAATATATTTGCTATTTGTTCTATTGCTAACATCGGATTTTGAGGCATTAGAATAATATCAACACCTGTTTTGAAAGCAATTAAAGGTGCATCAGTGCCGTAAATATTTATTATACTTTGCATATCAAGTGCATCGGTCAATATAAGTCCTTTAAAGTTTAATTTATTTCTTAAATATAGAACTGCATCATTAGATAAAGAAATTGGGATGTCTTTATTAGATGCATAAAAACTTTTAACTATAATATGTCCTAACATTATAGAACGGACACCATTTTTAATTGCCTCAACAAAAGGAACTATTTCATTTTCTTCTAATTCTTGTAACGTCTTTGTAACAACAGGAAGTGCAGTATGTGAATCTATATCTGTGTCTCCATGTCCTGGAAAATGTTTAGCACAAGAGCCAACATTTTCACTATGCAGACCATTTATAAAATCTATAACATTTTTAGACACAATGTCTTTATTTTCACCAAAAGAACGAACATTAATAACTGAATTCTTTTTATTTGAATTTATATCACACACAGGTGCTAAATTAAAATTAACGCCGATATTTTTTGTTTCTTTTGCTATTGCACTTGCTATAGTATTTGTATAATTACTTGCTTTTCCAAGTGCATAATGATGTGGAAAAGATGTGCCATCACTTAATCGCATTTGCAAACCATTTTCAAAATCCGCACAAAATAATAAAGGTATTTCTGAATATATTTGAAGTTCTTCTATTACTTTTCTAACTGAATTTGTATCACCTCCAAAAATACAAAAACCACCACAGCCAATCTTAACAAGTTCTATTATATTATCTCTATAATTGAAATTTTTATAATCCACATTTTCTATATAAGTATTTATATCCAAGCGAGGAAATATGCATTGTGCGGCTTTTTGTTGATTGGTCCAACTATTAAATCTTGACATAAAATTAATTTATAAATATCACATAAAATTACACTAAAATATATATATTTTCAGAAATTATTATAGTTATATAGTGGTATTAAAAAAAGAAATATGATTTTTAAAAAACGCTATTATAAATAGCGTTAAATATCAGAATTAGAATATTATATTAAGTGATAAAATTAATTTTTATCGTGGTCAGAGAGGGAATTGAACCCCCGACACAAGGATTTTCAGTCCTTTGCTCTACCAACTGAGCTACCTGACCTTTAATTTTAGTATTTTATATAAATACAAAAATAACTTTTTTTTTAATAAGAAAAAAATATTTTTTATTTGTGCCGAAGGAGGGATTTGAACCCCCGACACCAAGATTATGATTCTTGTGCTCTAACCAACTGAGCTACTTCGGCATCGGTATAAAATAATGTTTCTTAAACGAAAAATACAAAAATAATAAAAAAAAATCAATTTTCCAAATAATTTTTTATTTCATCTCTAATTTTGGCTGCTTCTTCATAATCTTCTAATTTAATAGCCCTTTCTAATTGATTTTGTAAATGTTCTATTTTATTTTTTTCTTTGTTATAAGCAATATTATTGTTAGGAACGTTATGTGGACTACCTTCTGTATATGCCATTAAACCCGATTCATTAAGAACATATGAAGTAGCATAAATAGGAACATCACATCGCAATGAAATTGCCACAGCATCGCTTATACGACATTCTATTTCAACAATATCATTTCCATCATCCTTTAATATTAATTTTGTAAAATATGTTCCATTTTTATAATCGTAAATTAAAGTTTCTACAAACAATAATTCCGTCATATCAATTAATTCTTTTACTATGTCGTGAACTAAAGGACGTGGCGGTTTGGCTTTTTCAAACTCTAATGCGATAGATTGTGCTTCATATATTCCTATAATAATAGGAATACTCCTGTTTCCATAAATTTCTTTTAAGATTAATGCTACATTATTAGGTGGAGTATGCGATAATCCTATTACAGCAATTTCTATTTTATCTTCCATAATTTATTTTTTTACTGCTATATCATTTTAAAACATTACAAAATAATAAAAAATAATAATAAAATAATAATAAAATAATAATAATATGTTTTCATTATGTCTTATATCATTTATATTATTTTTTTTCTAATATTGATTTCCAATTCTTACGAACTATATTAAAGAAAATTAATGATAAACTAATTCCACACCAATCCATTATTAAATCATATATATCTGCACTTCTACTTGGCACAAAATATTGATGTATTTCATCTGATATTGCAAATAAAAAACCAATTAGTATCGTAAAAATAAGATATTTTCTCCTCCTTATTGATTTATTATAAAACAATGCAATGAAAAAAACTTGTAAAGACAATCCATAAATAAAATATGCTCCAAAATGCAATATCAAATCTATTTTATGAATATTAGGTAATGTTATATTTTCTTGTGAAGAAAAAAATATACACACACCAGTCGCAATAAAAAGTTGAATTATAGAAATATATCTAAACCATTTATGTATTTTCATTTCTATTTATTTGTATAATTTAATTACATTACTAATATTATTAGTTATTTCACTTGCAATAAGTGTTTCCATATCATTATGTTTAACATAATAATCACCTGCTAATGAATGTATTAAAGAAGTTAAAGCCGCTGTTCGTAAAAAATCTGTTTTTATTACACCACGACGTTGCTTTGCAAGATTAGCCCCAATCATTCCTGCTAATACATCACCTGTTCCTGCAGTTGCCATACCTGCATTGCCGTAATTATTATAATATGTCACATTGCCATCTGTTATTATGGTAGTTGGTCCTTTTAATAATACATTACAATTCATTTTTATCGCTGTATCTTTTGCTGTGTCTATCAACGCTTCGGTATCTTTTAATTTTAATAAACGACTGTTTCCGTGCAATTTCATTATTTCTGCTGTATGTGGAGTTAAAATTACATTATGATTTAATTTATCTGAAACACTAAAATCTACTAATCCACCCGCATCTATGACTACATAAATATTATCTGATTTTCTTAATACACGTTCTACCGTGTTTTTAACAAAATTATTAGAAATTACTAGACCAGGACCTATTACTACGGCATCTATTGTTGATATATCTGTCCGAAATAACACATCACAGACAGGGTCAATTGTTCCATTATTTGTCGGAATAGTTCTAACAATAACTTCAGGATATAAAGATATATGTTTACTTGTGGTAGTTATTAAATGAACTAATCCGGCACCCATTCTACACGCTGCATTACTACATAAACACGCCGCCCCACTATATGGATTATTTCCACCAATAACTACGACCACTCCATAATGATATTTATGTGTATAAGGATTACGTGCAGGTAGTATTTCTTTAATATCTTTTTTTTCTAAAATGAATTCATTTGTTTTTTTATTATGTTTCATTCGTTTTTTTATTATGTGCTTATGTTTATAGAATAATTTTTTCTATTCTGTCATTGCGAGGACTTGTTCGCAGCAACCTATTTTGGTTTGCTTCGGCACCAAGATACCTCGCAATGACGGACTGGTCTTTATTTTTTTTGTTTTTTATTTTTATTATTCCGTAATTTTTGTTTATATCTATATTTTTCTATAATACTTCTTGTATCTTCTTTTAGTTGTAGTTGTTTTTTTTGTTTTAAATCATATAAATACTTTGATAATTCAGCAGAAAATAGCATAATAAAACAAAAATAAAACAACCAAACTAACATAGTAATTATCGCAGCATATGTTCCGTAAAATTTAGAATAATTAGATAATCCTGATATATACCAAGTAAATATATATTTAGCAACTTCTACTAAAACAACAGCAATTAATGTTGCGATGATAGAAATTTTATGTATCATTTTAGTTTTAGATGATGGAATAATCCAATAAATAAAATAAAAAAAGAAAAAAGATACTATTATATTCATTATTAAAACAATTGCTTTAGATAACCATATATTTAATATATCTGGTGCGATAGTAATACTATTAATAAATGATGCAGCAAAACTAAATACAGGTAAGAAAATAGCATACAGAATAATTAAAATATTTAATAGTATTGTCATAGCAATATCTTTAATTTTAGTTTTAAGATAATGTGGTTGTTCAAGACGAAATATATGTGTGATACAAGTATTCAGTGTGCTAATAACAGTAGATGACAACCATAGTAGTATAATAAATCCTAATAGTCCGAATAGTTTTGAACTGGCTGCAATATTGTTTATTTCAGCGACAATTCCGTTGATTAAAATGGCGTGGTTTTCTATACCGGGCAGATAACTTTGAATAAGATGCTCAGTAGTGGATATTAAAACATCAGGTTGAATAAATATATTTACAAATAGAATTAATATAAGCACTAACGGAATAATATAAAGCAGTATATTAAATGCAATACCTCCTGCGAGGATAAATAATTTATGTTCACTTATATTAGAACCCAATTCATAGATGAAGTTAAATAGTTTTGATTTTTCTAATTTATTATATAATGTTATAATTTTATTTATACTTACCAATTTGATTACTAAATCTAATATAAAAATACAAAAATAAAAAAAAAGTGTATATTTTTATTTATAAAAATGAAAATAAAGTCACATTATTTGAAAAATAGGAAAAAACGTATTTTTGTATGTTTTATTATTATTATTTTTTTTTGAAAAAAAAATATTAATTTCGTTAAAAGTTATAAAAAAAATAATTAGAATTATGTTAAGACCTAATTGGGATCAATTATACATTACTATGTGCTATTTAGTTGGTATGCGTAGTTTAGATAAACATACTCATGTTGGATGCGTTATTACTGATGCTGATAATGTGCTTGTTTCTACGGGATATAATTCTTTACCACGCGGTATTGGGATTGATGAAAATGAAAATAGATTATCTCGCGAAAACAATGCAAAATATTATTGGTTGGAACACGCAGAAAGAAACGCTATATATAATGCAGCACGTAGAGGAACTATACTAAAGGGCTGTAAATTATATGTGCCTTGGACTCCTTGTACTGATTGTGCAAGAGCAATTATTCAAACAGGCATCTCTGACGTAATTATACATCAAAACGGACAAGATTTTTATGATAAAAACACTAATGGAAAATGGTTAGAATCTTATAATATTACTGCTACTATGTTCCAAGAAGCAGGAGTGAATGTTAGATATGTTGTATGCGATATTGTTGCACCTGAAATATTTATGAACGGCGAATTATTTGATGCTATTGTTTTCCTAAATAAAAAATAGATATTTCATTAATTTACTAAAAAAATATAATTATATACACTGAAAAATAAATCGCAATGTTTTTATAATAATATTTAATTAAAAAATTATTATGTTTGCAGATAAAAACGAATACTTATTAACAATTTAAAAATAATACAATGGCAAAAGTAAATGTTTACTTAGGATTTGATGGAAATTGCGAAGAAGCGTTCAATTTCTACAAGTCAGTTTTTGGTGGTGAGTTTACCTATATGGGAAGATATAGTGACATTCCTACAACTCCTGGTCAGCCACCTATAAATGAGGCATACAAAAATAAAATTATGCACGTTGGTTTATACATCAGTAAAGAAACCTGTATTATGGGGTATGATGAATCGATGAGGGAATTAATTAAAGGTAATAATTTTTCTCTTTGTGTTACTCCAGCTAACGAAGAAGAAGCCCGCAAATTATTTGATGCGCTTGCTGTTGGCGGCAAAGTAACAATGCCTTTAGAAAAACAATTTTGGAATGCTTTAAACGGAATGCTTATAGATAAATTTGGTATTACGTGGATGATAGATTTTCCATTAGAAGAACCAAAATATTAGTTGTTTTGTAAAATAAATAACTATACCAACTTTTATAATATTTTTTTCAAAAAAAATATTACTTTTTGTGTTTTAAATTAATTATTAATCTCTATGAAAACGATAACCAACTAAAATTATTTGTTCCTGACGAAATTAATTCTACAAGAACTATGTTGTTTCCTAATATACAAGGAATTGCAATTTATGGACATACGCCAAGGCATACTGCGTTTATAATTGAAGACAAAGAACAAAAAAATTACTATGGAGTGATTTAATACATTGTATGCCCGTTCAAATGTTATATCCAAACATTACAGCAACTTTTGATATTTCACAAAAAAAAACATTGCTACTCGAATAAAAATATTAGAATACACATCTAAAAATAATATTTCAGTAGGTGGTCACATATACCATATATAGGAATGGGTTATATAAAACTAAATAACAGCAAAAAATATATATTTGTGCCTTTCAAATAGAATATACACCTATATAATTATAATTTTAAGAATTAAAATGTTAATACCAATATTAAACCAAATCCTATTTAGTCCATTTACATATAAACATATCTGTCGGCGATGTTAGTAAAGGATGATTAGGAACTATACGAATTGTAAATCCTTGCACACCACTTTCTATAAAAGTAAATTGTCCTTCAAAATTATAAATATCACCAGATTGATTCTGGAACTTTAATCTTTTCGTTGCTGCTGAAGTAATATCGTCTAAATGATTGATAGCACCGAAATATACTTCTACTGATATATCTGTAGGAGCAAGTCCACCAAGTTTTAATTGAACTTTAACATTTATAGGATGTTTCACATCTAAATTAGTATCAGGCGAAAATTCTACATTAATAACATTAACATTGTGCCATTCTCTTGTAAGTGCGGTTTTCCATTCTTCTAATTCCCTTGCGCGAGCAGCATTATTCTCTGATAGTTCTTTGAAACTATGCATTGCAGATATATAGAATCTACTTGTATATTCTTTAACCATACGAGAGGTAGAAAAATTTGGTGCATTGGTCTCAATGCAATTTTTCATCAAAGTAACCCATTCATTTGGAACATTAGTATTAGACCGATTATAAAAAGTAGGAACTATTTCGTTTTCTAACATATCATAAATCATTTCACTCTCTATGTGTTCTACTTCTTCGTTATTTTCATATTCTTCGCCAAATCCAATAGCAAACCCATTAGTACCATTATAACCTTCGTCCCACCATCCGTCTAAAATAGAAAGATTAAGAGTTCCATTTAATGCTGCTTTCATACCACTTGTGCCACTTGCTTCTAATGGACGAATTGGATTGTTTAGCCAAATATCACAACCTTTTACCATCATTCTGGCTATAACTAAATCATAATCTTCTAAAAAGATAACATTTTTTTCTAAACCATACTCTCTAACTTTATGTATTATTGATTGAATAACTTCTTTGCCTTGTGTATCTAAAGGGTGTGCTTTACCAGCAATTATCATTTGAACGGGATGTTTTGGATTTGTAAGGATTGATTTTAATCTATCCATATTTTTGAATATCAGATTAGCACGTTTATATGTAGCAAAGCGGCGAGCAAAACCGATTGTAAGAGTATCGGGGTTAAGAATATCGTTGGCGATATTTTTAGAATCTTTATACAATCTATTTTTTCTTAATTTTATATATTCTCTGGCGAAGAGAACTAATCGTACTCTACGGCGTTGTTTCTCTCGCCATATTTCTTCAGCAGGAATAGAGTGAATTTTTTTCCAATCTACTTCATCTGTTAAATAACGCCAACTTGGTGATAAATATCTGTCAAATAGTTCAGCAAACTCCCTTGCTATCCAAGAAGACGTATGGATTCCATTTGTTATTGAAGATATTGGCACCTCATCAATAGGAAAATCTTCCCATATCTTCAGCCACATCTCACGAGACACACGACCATGTAGTTTACTAACTCCATTACGATATGCGGTCATCCGCAATCCTAATATCGTCATTGAAAACTGCTCGTTTGCATTGAACTTTCCAAACTGACCTAATTCACAAAAGGTCTCTTTATTTAAACCGAATATATTATAATAATTATTTAAATATGCATCTATTTTTTGAATATCAAATGCTTCATTCCCTGCAGGAACAGGAGTATGAGTTGTAAAAACTGAACTTGCATTATTTAAAATCATTGCAGAATGAAAACTCAATTTATACTTTTGCATCAACATTCGCGTTCTTTCTAAAAGAGCAAACGCAGCGTGACCCTCGTTTATATGAACTACTGACGGAAACATACCTAATCTGTCTAATGCTCGCATACCACCTATGCCAAGGATAATTTCTTGTTGTATGCGTGTTTCTCTATCGCCGCCGTATAAGGCGTTGGTTATATTTTTTATTTCTACTTTTGTATTTTCTTTGATATTAGTATCTAAGAAGAGCATTGATATTCTGCCGACTGCCAAACGCCAAATATAACAATATACCAGACCAACAGGCATTTGGACTGATATAGTGATGGGATGCCCGTCTGTGTCTTTTACAAGTTCTAATGGCATAGTATAGAAGTCGTTGTAGTGGTATACCTCGTTTTGCCAACCATTATTCGAAAGAAACTGACGAAAATAACCCTGTTGATAAAGAAGACCAATACTTACCAAAGGCAAACCCAAATCACTTGACGATTTAATATGGTCACCTGACAATACGCCTAAACCACCTGAATAATTAGCAAAACTTTCGTTGATGCCATACTCAGGACTGAAATACGCTATTACTCCGTTATCTTGGGAAAACACTTTGGAATACCACGTTTTATCTTTCATATACTTTAAATATTTTTCATAAATATATTCAAGGTAACTTATGAAATCTGGTTGTTCTGACAAATGCTGAAGGTGGTCTGCGGGAAGTTTGTTCAGTAGTTGAACGGGATTATGCCCCACTTCTTCCCAAAGGTCTCTATCTAAACGGATAAAGAGTTCGCGAGCATCTGAATGCCAGCACCAGTAGTAATTGTGAGCAAGTTCACGTAATGGTTCTAAATTTGAAGGAAGCGTGGCATTTACCACAAAGTTATAAATCGGTTTCATAAAAATACTACATATTTAATTATAAAATACAAATATACTATTTTTTTTGAAAAAAAATAGTATTTGTTATTAAAAATTATCAATTATTGTAATCAAAATATTATATTAAATTTATTTATTCACATCTTTTTTATGCATATCTCAGTGAAACAAGTTTATGTATCAGAAAACAAAATAGAACCTATTTTGTTTATATTTTTTCGTATTTTTGTAATTATGAAAAACAGAATATTAGCAGCATTATTAGCAATATTTTTTGGTGGAGTTGGCATCCATAAATTTTATATAGGAAATCCAAAGGCATGGCTATATCTTTTATTTAGTTGGACGGGATTCCCAAGTTTTATTGGTTTTATACAAGGTATTAAATATTTACTTATGTCGGATAAAGATTTTGACCTATTAGTTATGAAAGAAAACGGACTGTTGGGCAGTAAAGCAGTGGAACAAATAAAAATTAATGACTTTAATAAAAAATATTTTGCTGCTCAATCCTCAATAATATATGAAATGACGGGCGAGTTTTATAATAAATTGCTTCATTTTTCACACGATGTATTAGCAATTTCTGAATTGCTAAAAACAAATTTTACACTATTAAATCATTGTTCTAATAATCCAGGAAAAGTATTAGATTGTATTTGTTATGATATGGTGCAAATATTTGGAATGTTATATGGTGCAAACTTTGATAAAGCCAAATTAGAAAGTTTTGCTTGTTTTATGTTATTACCAAATGCAAATAGCGATTTAATTAGAACTAAATCATATCAAGAACTCGCTAACAACTATCAATCAAAAAAATATGAGCAAGCAATTAAAGATACAATTAGTTATTATTTGGGGTATGATAATCCTTTGCTGGTTTTATCAGGTAGTAACACTGCTTTAGCACTTCCTCGCCTACTAAAAACTATTGATGATAAATTATTTGTTTATTATACAAATATGCTATACAATTATGCAAAGTTCTTATCGTTAGCCAATGATTTAGCCACAATAGATGAACAAAAAGCATTAAATCAAATCTATCAAATTATCTATACATAATGTCTTCTACGCCTGCCCCCGACCTGTCAATACCACTACCATAGTCCTGACCACAATTTCTACGTCTAATCCTAATGAAAAGTTTTCAATATACCAAAAATCATTTTTAGTTTTTAGTTTGACTTCATTAAAATTGTTGTCATATACGGGTCTGAGTATCTGGTTCCATCCCGTCAGTCCTGGTCTTATTAGGTGTCTTCGGTTGTAAAATTTTAGTTTCGCTGCAAATTCTTCTACCAATATCGGCTGCTCTGGTCTTGGTCCTACCACACTCATATCTCCAATTAATATATTAAAAAATTGCGGCATTTCGTCTAAATGTGTCTTTCTTAAAATTTTGCCGACTTTGGTAACCCTTGGGTCTTGTGCTTGTGCCCATTGCTGTTTTTTATCGGCAGATTTTTTCATAGAACGAAATTTATAAATAGTAAAGATTTTGTTGTTTCTGCCTACTCTTTTCTGCGAATAAATAGGATTTCCTTCCGTCTCCAATCTAATAATAATAGCAATTATAATCCATATCGGAATGCCTACAATTAACACAATTAGCGAGAACACAATATCAAACATCCTTTTCACTACATATTGTAGTGGTTTCACAACTCTGAAAGAAACTTCAATCAAAGGAACTCCATATAGATTTTGTGTTTTCGTCCTTCCAGTAAAATGGTCATATAAATTTGGAAAAATAGATAATTTAATGTTATATTTGATGCAAATTTCCTCTATTAGAAAAAGTTCTTTAGATTCAGGAATGCCTGCGGACAGGACAATTTCAGCGGGTTTGAGTTGTTGAATAATGTTTTCTATGTCATTTTTTTCTGTGCATATGATTGGTGTTATAGTGTCATAGGTGTCATTGTTTTTCTCATTTTCATATAAAATAATACCTCTGACATCATACCCCCATGTTTTACATTTTAATGCATCTATATAAAATTCTATGGAGGGTTTTAATTTTCCTACAATTAATATCGGAATTTTTATAATACCTTTTTTTCTTAATTTTATCTGTATTCTCCTAATCAGAAATCTAAAAAAAGTAAATGTAAATACAGATATAGCAAAATATACCAAAAACAATACTCTAATTAATGATGTATTATTGCTTGTAAATATTAAAAATACAATTATAAAACATCCGAACAATGATATTTTTATGATTGAATAAAATTCAGAGAAAGGTGACCGAACATACCATTCCTTATACATTCCAAATAATAAAAATATTGTTAGCCAGAAGAAAGTCATTAAAAAACTTCCGCTTATATAATCTATAAATGTTGGTTCTGCTATTGTATCAATTAGTCCTGAAAAAAACCTTAAATATAATTGAATTGCAAATCCCAACCATACCGCAATTATATCTGCTATTAATTGTAAAAGTATTTGAAAACGTTTGTTATTATTAATTACTTTCAAAATGTTATTGATAATGTTTAAGATAAAGGTTATTTTATAATTTTGTTTTATATAGATAAAAAAAAATCTTTATCTATTTATTATAATTTTAATATTGGTATTAATAGTATTGCTTCTTGTTTCGAGGATATATATACCATCTGCAATATCATTTAATTCTATATTTATGTTATGTATTCCTTTGGTATAAGCGTTGTTATCGCTTTTATATATTTCATTCCCTAATAAATCATATATAATAATAGTAATATCGTCATTTTCTAATAAGTTTATTTTCAAATCAATCTCATTGTTTGCAGGATTGGAATTAATAGTTGCATAAGGGAAATTATCAAATAATAATACACGACTTGAATCCATACAAACAGGAGATACTTTAATATCTATATTAGTAATATTAGAATAATAGCATCTATCAGATATTAGTTCATAGTCAATAATCGTTTCTTTTTCTTTTGCAAGCATAACAAGAAGATGCAATTCAAATTGCATAGTTGTCTGATTATTTAATTCAAAATAATCAGTAGGTAAGGCAAACTCTACTCTATCTATATATTGCATTATATCTACATAAAAGTTATTATTATCTATATTTATAAGGCATTTTTCTTCTAAACAGAATAATGTTTTTTTATCTATATTTAAAGTTATTTTATATTCAAAATTATTTTCTGATTTTTGCAATATATTAGATTGGCATAAAAGATGCAACGTATCTCCTGGTATTAAAATACTTGGGGATATAATGATATTAGAAGCAATAGTAGTAGTTATTGGTTCAATTTTTTCAGAAAGTATTATTTTATTTTCAGCGTTATAAAAAATTTCTGTGGTTAGTACACCTTTTTTATCTCTTTCTGCATAAATATTTATTGGAAAGTAAATTTCTCGGTTCGGCTGTAATTCAACGGGTAGTGTATTTTGTGGGGCATTGGTAAAAGCAGAAGCAAATATGTTTGGCTGCCCAAACAATAAAATAGAATCAATTATTATATTTGCATCGCCTATATTTCGTATTCTTAATATTGCTTCGTCTGTTATACAACTATATAATGTAGGAATCTCTAAAGTAGCGATTAGGTCAGTATTTTCTGTAACACAAACTCCATATATATGAATTGTATCTTTGCTCCGCTGATAGTTCGGATTAGCATCGTGAGTTATCTCTAAAGATATTTTATGTTCGCCTTTTGATGTAGGATTAAATGTAATAGGTATTTGAAGATAATCATCTGGTTCTACAATCAAATCATATAGTGTTTCATAACCGATAACAAATGAATTAGTATTACTTGAAATTAAGACAATGCTATCTATTGTCAACGCTTCGTTACCAAAAGAATAAACGCAGTTATGAGATTGAGTTATCTTAGAAAAAATTGGGACAACCCCAAAATCATAATTATATGCTTTACATTCAGGCATAGTTCCTTGTCCTGTGAATGTAGTAATAATTGGTGAATGATAATTCCAATTTGATTCTAACCAGAAAACATTTTCTAATGGAATAGTATTATTAGGTATAAAACTATAATTTACAGGAATACTATCTTGTTCATTTATAATTATTTTTTGTATTTTTTTTATATCATTAACAGATAAATCTGAACTATGTGTAATAGAAATATTTTCTTTATAATTTATAGTATCTATAAAACTACCCGAATTTACTATATATATCGTGGTATCATTTTTCGTTCCTATTCTTCTTTTTCCCCAATTAAGTTCAATGTTTTCTATATTAGGTTTGCCTCCAATACCTTTAACATAGAAGCCACAATCAAGAGTATTATCATTTTCTACAACACAATTTACTACATAATAGCGTTCTTCTTTTGGAATAAATTCAATAGAATAGTTTATATTATCACCAATAGACAAATCATTAGGAAATGTTTTACTATATTCCCAAGTAGTAAAATCAGGTTCGTTTATATCTTTTTTCACGTCCTCTATTAATACTGAAATATTTCCTGCATTATGTATTTTCCCATCCAATATTTTTTTATCATATAGGCGAACTTTTTCAAAATCTATGCTATCTGCTACTAATCCTGGTGCTGATATTTTACCAAGTAAAGGTATTACTATTTTATTACAATCAAATACTAAAGTAACTTTACTATTCACATCTGCCAAACTATTATTGGGAGTAAATAGCATATTTACAAAGATAGTATCATTTTTGTAAAAAAAATGCGGTAAATTATAATCTACGCTTGCTTTTAGACGGCTATCGGTAGGTTGGTCTATATTTAATAATTGTATTACTTTGTTGCTATTATTTTTTAGATATAATATTGCTTCTGTCGGACTATTCCATTTTAACATACCAAAATTATGTTCTATTGGATGCTCTACATTGAAACCTACATAACTAAAATACTCTTTAACAGAATTGCAATTATAATCAGTAAATTCAATATCAAATGATCCGTCTTTTGTGGAATCTATTGGTTTTGCAGTAATATTTATAATAGTTGATGTATCGGAAATTATAAACTCTGACACATTATAATTAACAATATTATTGACACTTCCCCACTCTATACCTGTAGCGTTAGGGTCATTTTGTGCAATATCAGAAATGCTAATATTAAATGTTCCACAATTAGAATCTACTTTTACCAAAGGTGAAACGGTATCTATATTAAACGGGTCATTTAATCTTGCACCTAAAGTCATTGCATATGAATCTCTAAATCCGTGTCCATAAATAATTCCCGAGAAGTTTCCTTGCCTGCAAACGACTTTATGTATGCCTTTTTCATGTCTTCTCATTAACCAATAATATTTAGAGTTTCCTATTTGTTTGCACCAAACACCTGTATTTTCTGAATTTAAAGTTACACCATTAAGGGTTAAATTGTATATACCGATAGAGTCAGATATTGCAATAAAACAATGTGCTGAATACTGATTGTATATATTAGTATTACTTGGAGCAGTAAAAGTTGTTTCTTCTAAATATTGTTCTATCGGAGTTAATACAACAATAGCAGGGTCGTAATAAAAACTTTCGTTATCATATCCTTTGTGCATCATCATTTGAGTAATCATTACGGGTTTATTAGCACTCCAAATAACAGGACTTGCCGACTCAAATTCAAAACAATCACCCGCATTCTTAAATGTATAAACTTTTTCTATAAAACTATTATTTGAATCAATAGAATAATTTAATATTGTATTATTTTCAGACGCAATCACTTTTATTAAATCGCCTGATATACAAAGATTTTTAAAAATATTTGCTGAAGTTGAGAGATAAGTTCCATCTACAAAAGGAACGCTAATAAAATTTTTACCCCACGCTTTTATTGGAGGAATCATATCTGCTAAATGGTCTTTAGTATCATACGGATTATCTAATCCTTGCTTTATGGCTGTTCTAACATGTCCTGATATAACTCCTATCGGATTGTTACTACTAATAAATGTTCCTGTTAAATCATTTGTATAAACATTTCCATCGTTGCCTTGAACTAAAAAACATTCTCCTGCATTTAATACTACCGCACCTTTATTGCCTTTTGAAACACCATTTCTTGTATCGCAAGTAGGATAGTATTCTATATAAGTATTATCTAATGATGCCATAATTAAAAACTCACTTGAACGTGGAGTTAAATGTTCTTTATACCGTCTTTCATCTAATATATAACCATCCTCATTTATACAACCATCATCTATTAATCTTTGTTTGCCATTATACATATCGTTCCCCATAGATATTACTCTGTATTCATTTCCCCACCCACCCACAGGTATTGTTACATAAGCATCTGAAGATTGATTTTTACTTGAATAAGCCCAAACTATTAATTGTGTTTTAGAACTAATCTCTATTAATTTATTTTTATTTAAACCGACATTAATAATCTCGTAAATTGCAGGGACTTTTATTTCATGCACTTGTCCTGTATTTAATATATACACTTCTTCAGGAAGATTAGGAATTTTTACTTTTACTGTATCTGACTTAGTAGCAGAAATAAAAATACTAAAATATGTTGTTTGTTCAAGGTCACTGCGGGGTATTTCGTTTTGCATAAAACCAATGAAAAAATGTCTACCTTGCGTTGATGAAGGTTTGGAATACAAAACAACAGCCGATAATAATAACATAAATATAATATATAGTTTAATTTTCAGCATTTTAACATACCTCTTTATATATAATTATAAATTGTATTTACAAATATAAAATATTTTTTTGAAAAAAATATAATATTTGCATAAACAAATTGCATAAAAAGTATTTTTTTAGAAAAAAAATGTATTTTTGTAAAATATAAATTGGAATATCATTATGCTTGATAAAATTAAATCTACTAAAGATGAATTTAATAATTATATAACCCAAGTTAAAGATAAAGATACATTAGAACAACTTAGAATAAAATTTTTAGTTAAAAAAGGAATTATACAGCAATTATTAGATGAGTTAAAAAACGTTTCCGCAGAACAAAAACCCATAGTTGGAAAAGAATTGAATTCATTTCGAAAATATGCAGAAGAAACTTTTGAAACCCTAAAAACACAATTCACTAATAGTCAAGCAATAAATAAAATAGATATTACTTTGCCAGGTAGGATAGGTTATAAAGGTGCTTTTCATCCTGTAAGACAAATATTTAGTGAAATGATAGATATATTTTCAAGTATGGGATTTAATATTGCAGAAGGTCCACAAATAGAAGATGAGTTCCATAACTTTGATGCACTTAATTTTCCCAAAGACCATCCCGCACGTGATATGCAGGACACTTTTTTTATTAAAACAGATAGAATGTCAAATAAATTACTTTTGCGAACTCATACTTCACCTGTCCAAATTAGAATTATGCAAATGAAAAAGCCACCTATTCGTTGTATTATGCCAGGAAGAGTATATCGGAATGAAGCAATTAGTTCTAGGTCGTTAGCAGAGTTTCATCAAATAGAAGGACTATATGTTGATAAAAATGTTTCATTTGCTGAACTAAAAGCAACTATTATAGTATTTGCAAAAAATATTTATGGGGCAAATTCTGAATTTCGATTTCGTCCTTCTTATTTCCCTTTTACAGAACCAAGTGCTGAAATTGATATTTCTTGTTTCTTGTGTAAGGGAATGGGCTGTAAGATTTGTAAAGGCACAGGATGGCTTGAAATTGCTGGATGTGGAATGGTGCATCCTAATGTGTTAAATAATTGTGGTGTTGATTCGGAAGAATATTCAGGTTATGCTTTTGGATTTGGTATTGAACGCGTTGCATTATTAAAAACAGGAATAACAGATATTCGTTATTTTTATGAAAACGATATTCGCATATTGCAACAATTTTAGTAAATTATAAATATTTTATAAAGTTCATTAAAAATCAGCAATCCTCTGAATATAAATTACAATTTACTTTTTATAGATTGTAAAAATGTTTTTATAAGCAAATAAAATTTGTTTATAAAATAATATATTAATGTGTTATAATCCTATTAAAAAGTATTAAAACACTGATTTAGTTGTTTTTTTAATGCTTATTAGCAAAATATTATGAATGATTTTGACCATAAAACATTTTCTGCATCAGGAAATATAATTTCATTGGTAGATAATAGAATAATTAATAAAAAAGTGTCTTTTTTTAAAAGTAATATAAAAAAATATTGCACCTTTAATTCTAAAAAAACCGATGGATTAGTTATTATTAATAGGTCAGATAAATATGATTTTAGTATGTCTTTTATTAATCCCGATGGTTCAACAGGAATGATGTGTGGAAATGGTGGAAGATGTGCTATTTATTATTATGCTCAAACTCTTGATAAATATGATGAGAGTTTAATTTTATTCAACTTGGATAATACAAATAATATATATTATGGTTGCTTGAAAGATGATTCGGTTTCTATCTACTTTGATACTCCATATAAAATATATAAAAAAACAATAACAATTGATAATGTTATATATAGAGGATACTTTTTAGATTCCCCCACTCCGCATTTTGTTGTTGAAGTAGAAGATGTTTTTTATTTGGATTTTGAAGGAATAGCAAAAAAAATAAGGTGTCAACCTGAATTTGCACCCACAGGAACGAATGTAAATTTCTTTCATAAATTTAGTTACAATAACTTATATTTAAGAACATTTGAACGTGGGGTAGAAAGAGAAACAGGTGCTTGTGGAACAGGGGCTATCGCTACAGCAGTTTCTTTTTTTCTTAAATATGGTATAACACTAAAAGAATTAACAATAGTGCCGTCTTCTAATTCTGCATTATATATAAAATTAGATGAACTTGCAGACGGCAACAAAATACTTCTTAAAGGTAGCGTATATGAAATAGTTGATTGATTTTAGAAATTAATACTATTTATAAACCACCTTACTTATTTATGTGCTTATCAAAAAAATCAAATACCTCGTTATACCATATCATATACTCTTGCGTCTTGCCGATAAAGTGATTCATTTCAGGATATATAAGCAATTTTGACGGAATTCCTTTTACTTGTGCAGCTGTGAATGCTTCTAAACTTTGTGTATATGGAACGCGAAAATCTTTTTCACCCGTTGAAATAATCATCGGAGTATCCCATTTATCTATATACATATTCGGTGAATGTTTTTCATAATATGCTTTCGCTTGTTTGCTTTCCCAATATGCACCATACCATTCCCAGTCAGGGAAAAATAACTCTTCTGTTGCACCATACATAGAATAAAAATCAAACACCCCACAATGCGATAAGAATGCTTTAAATCTTTTATTATGATTTCCTGCGAGCCAAAATGTGGCATACCCACCTGCACTTGCACCTATTGCTACTAATTTATTTTTATCAATGTATGATTCTTTACACATAAAATCAGTTGCATCAAGTATATCTTGCATTGGTTTTCCACTCCAATCGTGAGTAATAGCATCAACCCATTTCTGTCCAAAGCCAGGACATCCTCTACGATTCGGTGCAACAATTACATAACCTTTTGCAGATAGTAATGACATATTCCAACGAAAACCATATGCCTGTGAAATCATTTGCTGAGGACCACCTTGGCAATATGTAATCATTGGATATTTTTTATTTTTATCAAAATTTGGTGGAAAAACAATCCAGCAATGTAAATCCTTTCCGTCTTTTGTTTTAATCCATTTTTCTTCAAAACTTGATGTAGCAAGTGATTCAACTATAGCATCATTTAATTTTGTTATTTTTTTTGCTTCACCATTATCATCTGTCATATAGTATAATTCTTTTGGCTCTAACATATTAGTTCTGCCGAATATAAGTGTGTTGTCTTTTGCAATAGACAAATTTGAATAATCATATTGTCCTTTTGATATTTCTATGATTTTATTGTCAAAAATATTTGCTTTAAAAATGCTATAACATCCTTTATTAGTCGCAGTAAAATATAATGCTTTGCTATCAGACGACCAAATATATTCATTTACCCATTGGTCAAAACCTTTTGTAATTTCATTAATCGTTTTAGAATTTCTATCGTAGAGCATTAAACGAATTCTATCGGACTCAAAACCTGCTCTTTCTTGACTACAAAATGCAATATATTTTTCGTCAGGAGAATATTTAGGGGTGTTATCATAACCTTGCATTCCATTAGTAATATTAATGGTTTTACTATCTGATAGAGTATAAATATATACATCAGAGTTTGTGCTTCTTGTAGAACTGGCACCGCTATTTTTTTTACAAGAATAAGCAATTTCTTTGCTATCAGGTGACCAAGAAAAACCATTTATAAAATGATATTTTTCTCCTTCCATAATATCTTTTACATCAGATTCAGTGCCTTCTATTGGCATATAAAATATATGCGGAACATTTTCATCAAACCAATAATCCCATTGTCTAATCGGCAATGAATCATATATACGAACATTTGCTTTAGAATATTGCGGATATTTTTCTGCTATTGTTTGCTCTACTTTTACATCTTTTATAAATGCAATAAACTTTCCATCAGGAGAAAATTGCAACTCACTTATTGCTTCATCAAAAGATGCAATTCTTTTTTTATTTGAATAAAAATTAGAAGGAATACCATCTCTAATTTTATTAACATCATATACTGTTGCATATTTTACAAAATAGATATGATGTTTATCATCTTTGCTTAAAATATAAGCAAAAGCATCGCCTGTTGGACGCCAAACAGTTGAAGAAATTGCATCCTCATCAGCAGTTAAATCATACAACATTTCACCATTACGAGAAATAATTTGCACTTTTGATTCCATTTTATTTGTCTCAATGTTCGGTTTTGAAATAGACATCAAAATATAATTCCCTGACGGAGATATAGAAGCATTTGTTATTCTTTCCATAGAATAAAGGACTTCAGAAGTAATAGATTTGCTTTGTGCCAATAAATTAACAGACATAAAAAAAGTAGTAAAGATACATAGATGTAATTTAAAATTTAATTTTAACAACATAAATTTAATATATTAATAAGTTAACATTACAAAAATAATAAAAATAAACAAATAAATAACCTATTTATATTTTTTTTATTAAATATACAGATGCAAAAAATCCATTACTTTTTACAATAATAATTCTATAAAAAAAATCTACAAAAAAATACTATTTTTGTATATGAAATATGATATTTGTGTTGTAAGTTTTAGTGACATAAGATTTGATGGCAGAACAAAAAATCTTATTGATGCGTTAATAAATTTAGAAAAAAAAGTAATAGTGTTTTCTATTACTCCTATCAATATATTTGATGAAAGAATAACTCATATAACAATAAAAACATCACTTACAAACAGAGTATTATTTCGTTGGATTTCATTTTATGGAAAAGTAAAAAAACATTTAAAAAATATTGATTATGAAATATATTGGGCAAGTGATTTATATTCTTTACTTAATGGAACAAATAAAGTAGTTTATGACTCAAGAGAAATATATAGTGCTTTGGCATCATTACACAACAGTTATTTCAAACAAAAAATTCTAACAGCAATAGAAAAAAGGCATATTAAAAAAATAAATTTTCTAATAACAAGCGGAACAAGAGATTCTATATATATTAAAAATAAATATAAACTAAATATACCTATATATGAAATATATAATTACCCTCCATATCAAGAACATATAAATACAAACACTATTAGACAACAACTAAATATATCAGAACACAAAATAATACTATTATACCAAGGTGTTGTATTACAAGGACGTGGGTTAAGGCACATAATAGATGCTATTAAAGAACAGCAACAATATATATTAGTTATATTAGGAGATGGAGGATATCAACAAATATTAAAAGATTATGTGGAAAGTTTAAATATGAAAGAAAGAGTGTATTTTGTGGGAAATATAGAGTATAAAGAATTACATATTTGGACTTGCAGTGCGGATATTGGGCTATGCAATATAGAACCGATAAGTTATTCATATCAATTAGCACTTCCTAATAAATTATTTGAATATATATTAGCAGAATTACCTATATTATCAACTGATTTACCTGCTTTAAGAGATGTTATATATAAAAACGAAAATCATATCGGTAAAATAATTTCCGTAGATAACAATCCAAACGAAATAGCAACTGCCTTAAACGATTTAGTTTCTAATAGAGATTATTATAAAAAAAACATACAAGATATAAAACATAATTATAGTTATCAGAAGCAATATGATTTAATAAAAACTATTTGTCATAGTGGAATTGATAATATATCTAAGAAATAAAACACAAATTTTATTTTTTTCAAAAAAAATAAAATATTTGGAAATTAGGGAAAAAAGTGTTATTTTTGTAATACTGCTTCTGCACATTTTGTTCTGAAGCAAAAAATATAGTTCATTAAAATAAAAACATATATACATTTAGATTTATATCTTGTATATGAAACTTAGACAATTTCAAATACTTCCAAGAATAAAGACCAAATGTTCGCGAGGAATCGTGGACTTTATTTTATTTGGAAGTTGGTAGTCTAAGACCTCATATACAAATGAAACAATAAAAGTTCCACGACTTTTTTATTTTAAAAAATTGAAACTTTTATACTGATTGGTCTATCTAAAAGTAAAAAATAATTAAGAAAATATTTCATTTATTAATATAGGAAAAACTATGCTTAAAGTAAAAGCAGTTAAAAATTCAACAGGTTCAATATATGCAACCGTCGTAGTAATGTTCGCGTTAGTAACATTGAGTTTTTTATCAAGTTGCACTGTTCACAATTACGCAACAAAAGACCCAAGTGCAATAGTTCAATTAACTAAATCAGATTTTACTTTATCTGATAAAATTAGTGCAGAAGCCACTTCAACCAAAATTTTTAGTATCGACTGGGAAAGATTGTTTTCAAAAAAAACAGGCAATGTTGATAAAGTTGTATCTGGTGGCGGCATTCCTATAATTGGAGGACTTATCTCTGGGCAAGATGAAACAGCGAATTATGCTCTTTATGAGATAATTCAAAAAAATCCTGATTACGATGTGGTATTTTATCCACAATATGAGACCAAGAAAACTATGCCGATTGGTCTTGGTTGGTTATTCCAAATAACAACTGTAAAAGCTACGGTTAGATTAGGAAAATTAAAAAATTAATTACCAACAAAAACACATAAGTCGTCATCTCATTGAGGTGGCGACTTATTTTATTGTAAAAAATGTAAAGGGGAACTTATAAAAAAACAGGCAAGATAAAGTATATAATATTAAATATTTTTTACTCAAAAACTAACATTACTAATGTTTGATTTAAATGTCCTAAATATGTTTCACCGTAAGTGTAAAATCCTATAACTGGTAAATCATTAAATAATTTTGTATATTCAGGTATTGAATTAGATTGCGTTAATTCGTAAAATCTATAACCACAATCAAATGTTAATAATGCCGAAATTGTATTATATTTTTTCTTTACTTCTTCTAAATGTTGCTTTGTATCTTCAATTAAATTAATACTTTTCATAATTACTAACTCCATTCCTTCTTTTATTGCACAACCCGTTCCAAGTATAGAATTATCGCCCCTAAATTGTAATGCACGTAAAAAAGGTTGTCCATCAATTATATAACCCAAAGCATAACTTGAAAATGTTTCTTGTAACTTTTCATTCGGAACATTTACTATTTCGCAAAAATATGTTCCCGCTGGCTTGCCATTTAATTCAAATATTGTACGACTTGCCTCATCTACTTTTGTTGCTATTACTTTATGTTCTGTTGGAACGAAACTTTGCATCTTTTCAAAACCAAATCTTGACTTTGATTTTATTAATGCGATGATTGTTGCATTATCATAAAACTTACCATTAGCATAAGTTTTAGCTTTTTGATATACAAGATTATCTGCTGCTGAACCTCCACCAATGAATAAATTAGAATATTCTCCGAGTTCATCAAGAATTACTTCTTCTTTTTTAGAAAGACCATTAAAGTAAGTTAAGAAAAAATATTTTGAACTATTAAGTTTTGTAATTGAGGTAGAATAATATTTTTCAAATGAAGCAATATTTTCCATTAAGTTGATATTATTATTATCAACAACTTCAATTTTAATATCTTCTATTATTTCATCGGTAAAAGCCATTGCAACTATTGAATCAGTTGTTATATTATTTGAAATTATTTCGCCGCAAGTTGTAACACCCCATACTTGAATATTTGGAAATGTATCATTCATTGCAGAAATCAATTCTTCATTATTATAATTCGAAGACGCAAAAAATGTTATTGCTTTTATGTTGTTGTGATTAAAATTTTCTTTTAATTCAGCAACAGCATCTTTTGGATTAGATTTTAATGATTGATGAGTATATATTTTCATTATAAATTATTTAAATTATTATTTGTTTTTTTATTTTAACAAGGGGGACATACTCGCCCCCTTGTTATATTTAAATTATTATTTGTAAGAACGCACTGCCAGATGGACATTCTCATATTCTAATGGTTCTGTGCCGCGTTCAGGTTTCTTGCCGTCACCTGTGTAAGCCCATAAACCAACATGAGTAAATCTCTCATCATTACGCATTGCTTCGCCATCTTCGTATTGATATTCTTCTCTAAAATGTCC
>Ga0082212_10002871_pt1 | contig 24708 bp, 22 predicted proteins | sample TergutNt197P3_FD_71548 | JGI IMG/M metagenome (GOLD analysis project Ga0082212, IMG submission 71548) | Neocapritermes taracua P3 segment gut microbial communities from Petit-Saut dam, French Guiana - Nt197 P3 | ecosystem: Host-associated > Arthropoda: Insects > Digestive system > Gut ... | reverse complement strand
ATTTTGTCAAAAATAATATTTGGCTTCTTTAGGACATATATAATTTTATAAAATATATTGTTCATATTATTTTATCTAATTAAAATGTGTTAAATTATTTTTTTCCAATATTTATTATTTTTTTTATTTAATTTAGAGTGCAATTTCAAAATTATTGAATTCTGTTTTAGATTCAATTTCAGCTTATAAATTAAACTAAAAAAAAATCCTAATGCAAATATTTGTTTGTTGATTGAATTATTATATATATGTAAAATATTTTTTTTATTTCTTCTTGCATATTCAATGTACTTGGCAGAGTTTTTGAGACGTATAGAATATGAAAACTTCTGATTAGTTGTTTCATTAAAAAATAATTCTGAGCTATGTGGATTATTTTCCCAGATAGGTTGATTTGACAAACCTTGTTTTAAAAATATTTTTCTTAAAAAAATATTATTAATATAAAGAGTTTTATGATCAAGAGCAATTCTGTTCCAGATGAAAGATTCTGCAATAAATTTTTCATTGTTTATTATTGGAAATGGATAGGCTTTTAAAATAGAAGTAAGATAAAATTCACATTTATCACCTTTTATATTTTTATTAAAACGATATTCTATATGGTCTGAAACAAAATAATCATAAGGAAATATATCGCCGATTATTTCATCGTTATTATAAACACAAAGACCGGCAAGACTAACACAATTTTCTTTGAATAATCCGGTTGAGTTGTCATAGTATCCCCAAACAACAGGAAGAATATTAGGTAATAAGGTGTCATCACTGTCATGCAGAAGGCTTATATAGCTATCTGCCAATGAAACTCCTTTGTTAACGGCAGATGGTTTTCCTGCATTATCCTGATATTCATAAACAATACTGAATGGGGCATTAAATTGTGCAACAATTTCCCTTGTGTTATCATTTGAACCATCGTCAATTATTATCCATTCCAGATCAATTTCTCCTTGTTCTTTAAGGCAATTGAAAACTGCCGGAAGATATTCAGCTCTATTATATGTTGGTGTTATTATTGAAAACTGATGCATATTTATTTATTACGAATATTCCGAATAACCTTATCCAGTTCCATAACCCTGTTTTCTGTTATTTTGGTAATTTTTGATACTTTTTCCTCTGAAATATATTTATTATTGCGTAAGCCGGTATGTATTATGTCAACAACTTCTTTGCCTTTTGAAGGATCATACCACTGTGGATATTGTATGTATTCCAGTTTTTTGTAATTGCTTTCCCTGAACCATTTGCAATAACTGTCAATATTATCTTTTATGCTTCCTCTTAAGGTGCTGTCAAAAAAAAGGGAATTGCCGTTATTAAACAGCGGGGCAGTATGGAGCCACTCAAGTGAATTTGCATCACGAATAATACCGAAATTACGCTTGTGCCTGTCCGTATTCCCAATAATAAAATCAAGAATTATCATTTCATCCAGTTTTTCTGAACAGTTATCCAGGCCGTTTTTTTGCATATATCAACATATTGCCTATAGGGATTTTTGTTTTTGTTCATTTCTGTATCAAAAATATAGCTTGCGGTTAAAAATTCAATATCCCTGTTTACCATGCATTTGCATGCGCTTGCTTTTCTTTTATCTATCGTTTTTAGTGAATATTCCAAATGGTCTATCCTAAACATGGAAAGTATTTTTGATGCAATCACCTCATCTCTTTATGTTTTAGAATGTAATTTTCTGTCATTCTCAAATGCTTTTATACGTTCTCTTGTTACTTCAATAATTTTATCTATTCTGTCTGACAATAAAAATTTGTTGTCATTTAAAACACCGGCTACAATATCAACAATATTTTTTCCTTTATGTGAATCATACCATTCCGGGTAATTCAGCAACTGTAAATTTAGTCTGTTGCTGTCACCAAATGCCTTACCAAGAGAATCAATGCCAAAACTTTCAAGCTCATCATTGTTACGATCAAAAAAAAGAGAATTTCCATTATCAAATATTGGATTAATTCCCAACCATTGCAGAGTTTCTGCATTTCTTAAAATGCCGAAATTACCCCTGTGCCTGTCTTCATTTCCAATAAAAAAATCAAGGGCAAGCATTTCATCAATTCGTTCTTTTGCATCCTGTATGCCGTTGTCCTTGCACACTTTAAGAAAATGCGAAAATAAATCGTTTTCTTCATTGGGTTTTTGATTAATTATCCATTGTGCATTAATAAACTCAATACCCTGATCGCACATGCATTTACATTCACTGTACGGTATGCCTTTATCGGTGTATTTCAAATCATAGTGAACGTGATCAATATTAAATAAATCAAGTATTTTTGAAGCGATAACTTCATTGAATGGCTCCTGCATTAATCGGTATCTGCTCCCTTTTATTAAAAAGCGTTCATTATCTCTTATTATCCATCGTTTCTCAATGCTTCCGTCAACGCATACATTCGGAGATTCCCTGTTTACGGTTTTATCAATTCCCGGAATAACGTTGCTTCCCGGCATGACATTATCAAAAGTATTATTAAAATAATTAACGTTTTCCCATTTTATATCCAGATTTGTTTTATGAAACCAGTATTGATCGGTTACATTAAGTCCTTTAGCCTGAATAGCCAAAATGTTAAGTTCATCTACGTTAAAAAGCAGTTTTACGCTTTGCTTGTCTTTTCTGGAATCAGGCAGGCCCCTTCCAAGTATCCACGAATTTAATTGTATGCCGTTTTGAATTCTGTTTTCTTTGTCCGCAAGGCCATACGGTAAGCGATCATAATCCAGGATATCGCCCATATCCACTAATTTATAGGTTGTATCATCAAGATAAAATATCAGAACCGGAATGTTTTTATGTTTAAGTATATATTCCTGGGTCATAAAAAATCCAATTCAGCAACGGATTACCGTAATGCCGTTTATTTCCTCCCAGCCAAGACGCTCTTGCCATGGTAAAGTTTTAGTTTCAGTGCAGCGATCAAAAATTACCAGATAGGCAGGAGCATCAGGTGCTGCTATGTTACGATATTTGGCTGTTTGTTCAAGACCTTTGGCTAATACCGAATCTGGTGACTGTTTGTTATGAATAAGTTTTATTTCGATAATGTGCTTGATTTTTTTATATTCTACAAGCAAATCCATTCTTCCACGACCGGCTGCATACTCGCGATCGATGCGCCCTCCGCCGTTCAAAACGCGCTGGAGAAACGCCATCAAAAGAAGATGGGGAAAGGCTTCGGTGTAATTCATTTTTTCTTCCCATGCCTCAGAGTTTTCACGCCAAAAAATCTGAAATTCGCGAAGCAGTGCGTCCATGTCAAGTGATCCATCCGCTTTTTCCCATTGCCATTCCGGTTCGGGTATCATCGTTTGTGTGCCAAATGTCATCTGACGGGCAAGAACTTCACGGTAAATGGGATTGGCTATAGACGGGACGCCTTTTTCCAGACGGGTAAGTCCCAAGTCATTACAAAAATAAAAAGATTCGCTATCCACAAGTTCAGGGTCTATTTTACCGGTTAACAATGTTTCCATAATTTTGTTAATGCCAGGATCCTTTAGCCTGACCGCAAGGGAATCAAGATGGGTTTCACGAGCGAGAATCATTTGTTCTCGTGCTTGTTCTATATGCTCCCGTGTTACCGTACTGTAGTCATCTTCGTGTAAAATTCGCATTGTAGCGCGTTGCAGCAATGAATTTACAATCCATGGCTGCCCGATTGATTGTTCCCATATATATTCAAGAGCTTCATTGGTTATCTTCTGTCCGATCTCTTCGGTACGTTGTTGAAATAGTAATTGTATTTCATTCTGAGAAAAGTTGCTCAAAAGAACCGAATCGGTTTTTATATTGAAAGGCGATAAGGGGCTTGGCATAACTCCGCCTTTTGAGGCTGTTACATAGTCTTTCAAATCCCGAAAACCAACCAGTACAACAGATACGGGGAATTTTCCGATACCGCGTCCAATAAAACCACCGCGTAACTGGCGCAGAAAGCTTATCATCGCATCGCCTTCAAGAGCGTCCGCTTCATCAAATAATAAAACAAGCGGTTTGGGTGCGACAAGCGACGAAAAATGTGCCAGAATTTCACTTACCATGGCGCTCGGTACTTCTGTCTTAAAATCAGGAATGGGTAAATTATACCATTCTGCGGATTGCTGTATTGCGGTACATAAAGCGGGCATACACCGTTCTGAATCACTCAAACCCTGGCATCGCTCAATGGTAATATAACAGGCAATTGCATCATCTCCAGCGTTTATCTGCCGCATCCAGCTTTGCAAAAACGTAGTTTTGCCGGTCTGCCTCGGAGCGTGAAGCACCCAATAGAGTTTGTCCCTGATGTAACGGTGAAGCTGCGCCCCGATAAGCCGGTTTTCCGGGGGCAGCATATAATGGTCCCAGGGGAAGCATGGGCCGGTCGTGTTAAAAAAACGCACCGGGCGTTTCTCGGGATATATCATGCGATCCTCCGTATTATTCAAGTACAAATGGAATACTCATGCGATGATCCTGCCGTCCTCAATTCTGATTTTGCGGTTGCATTGTTCTACCGTGCTTAGGCGGTGGGCGATTACAATCAGGGTTTTGCTGCCGCTTACGTCGTAGATTTCGTCCATTATCTGGGCTTCGGTTTCTTCATCAAGGGAGGAGGTGGCTTCATCCAGCACCAGCACTTCGGGGTCGTTGTACAATGCCCTGGCAATGCCGATGCGCTGCTTCTGCCCTCCCGAAAGTTGTATGCCGCCTTCGCCGACCCTCGTGTGGATGCCTTCTTTTGTTTCAAGGAAATCCCAGATTTTTGCCTGCTGCAGAACCTGAATAATTTTTTCTTCATTGGGCTGAGAACCAAAGGCAACATTCTCGCCGACCGAAGCGTCAAAGAGGTAGATGTCTTGCGGTATATATCCAATTTTTTTTCGCCATGAACGAATGTTGGCACTGTCGATTAATGTATCGTCTATATATAGTTGTCCCTGTCTTGGGCGGTATATGCCGATAATAATGTCCACCAGGGTTGTTTTGCCGCTTCCGCTTTCACCGACAAATGCGACTTTTTCTCCCATTTGTATCTCAAAAGAAATGCTTTTTATTACATCGCCGCCTTTTTCATAACTAAACCAGATATCCTTCCCCATGATGGATTTGGAAAAGTGCACCGGATCGTATCCTTCATCGTCGGTTTCAAGATGCAGGTCGTCATGTATTCTCTGCAAAGAAAGAATACGAAATGCAACCTTATTCAGATGGTTCAGAATACGGTTTATTGCCGGCAGCATCCGGTACAGCGCAAGGGCGTACATGGAAATTATGGGGATTACCATTTCCGCAGACTGATACCGCCACAATATATAGCAGATCGCCGCTACCAGCAGGGAAAACCCGAAATTTTCCAATATATTTTTTGGTATGTTGCCTAATGTTTGGCTGATTATGGTAGTACGCGATACCCCGGAAGCAGCTTTGTCAAAAGAAACGAATATTTCATCTTCATTGCTTTTTAGTTTGATAAATTTAAAATTGTTCAGTGTTTCCCAAATGATCTTGTTCAATTTCATATTCGCGGCATAGCGTTTTTCGCCGAGTTTTTTGGTTTTCCGTATCAGGGTAAAGAAGACAATTATTACAATTAATACCAGACTTCCTGTTAGTACCAGCGTTATTTGCCAATTTACCAGGATTAAAAAAGCATATAAAAATAAAACGGTGAACAATTCCGCAAATACATGGAGCATATTCAGCAATAATTCGCTCAGATGATGGGATTCGACATTTATCATGTTTGCGAATACCGATGGGTTTTTTTGAACATATGTTTTATAGGGCAGGGCAATGTAGGTTTTAAAAAGCCTTCCGGCAAAATGGCGGAACGTTCCCAATGAAAATTTATTTAATGAATAATCATAAAAGATGTTATAAACCGATCTGAATATGTAGAAACAAATCATCGCTATGCCGAATGTAATGATAAAGCGGATTTTGCTTGAAAATCCGAACAGATCATAGAAAAACCGGTACCATCCCGTATCAATTACATCGGGGTTGGAAGCAGCGGAAACAAAGGGCATTACTATCGATATTCCGGCAGTTTCGATTACCGATAGCACAACAGACATCAGGAACAGGATAATGAGGTACAGCTTTCGTTTCTTGTCGAGAAGCTGATTAACCTGAAATGGTATGGATGTATAGTCTTTAAGCATTGTTATACGAAAAAAACCACTGCGTGAATAATCGCAGGCCGTCGGCAATGGAGGTTTTGGGTTCCCATCCCAAATCGCGGCGGGTGTCTTCTATGTTGGCCATGGTAGCGGGTACGTCGCCGGCCTGCATTCCCAGATAAACCTTTTCGGCCTTTTTACCAAGACAGCCTTCCAGCGCTTCAATAAAGTCCATGAGTTTTTCGGGCCGGTTGTTGCCCAGGTTGTACAGGGCAAAGGGGGTGGGCACGTTCGTTGGAATATGATCGATGGCGGCGATGATTCCTTCGATAATGTCGTCGATATAGGTAAAATCGCGGAGCATGTTGCCGTTGTTGTAAATTTCAATCGGCTTGCCTTCGGCAATGGCGCGGGCGAATTTGTAATAGGCCATATCCGGCCGGCCCCATGGACCGTACACGGTAAAAAAGCGAAGGCCCGTCGCTGGGATGTTAAAAAGATGCGAGTAGGTATGGGCCATCAGTTCGTTGGAGCGTTTGGTCGCGGCGTACAGGCTTGCGGGTTGATCGGCAGAATCGGAAACAGAAAACGGAACCTTTTCGTTTAATCCGTAAACCGATGAACTGGAGGCATAAACAAGGTGCTTGATTGCAAATAACCGGCATGCTTCGAGGATATTGAGGAAGCCGTCGATGTTGCTGCTGATATACGCGCGGGGGTTTTCAAGGCTGTACCGGACGCCGGCCTGGGCTGCAAGGTTGCAGACGCAGTCAAATTGCCCGGCGGCAAAAAGGGCCGCCAGCTTTTCGTTGTCGGTTAGATCTAGTTTGACAAAAGTGTAGCGGGGGAGGGAGGCGCTTGTTACTTTAGTGCCGTATTGAATTGCTTCCCGCTGTATTCCGGAATGGAGCAGCCGGGCGTATTTTAGATTTACGTCGTAATAGTCATTGATGTTGTCAATTCCGACGACCGAATGTCCCAGGGAAACAAGCTTTTCCGAAAGGTAAAAACCGATAAAACCGGCTGCACCGGTAACGAGTATTTTCATTATCCGCCGATACCAAAATAAACAAGCCCAGCCGCTCGGGCTTCTTCCGGCATGTATATGTTGCGAAGATCAAAAAAACAGGGGTTAGCAAGCAGTTCTTTAACTTTAAAAAGATCGATATTTCTGAACTGGTTCCATTCTGTTGCAATAACCAGCGCGTCCGCTCCCCGCATGGCGTCGTATTCGTCCGAGGCAAAATACAGCGATTTTTGTATGGATCCAAGCCGCCACGCAGCTTCCTTCATGGCTGCCGGATCGAAGAGTCGCAAACTTGCGCCGCCGCCGGCCAGGTATTCGCAAATGGCAATCGCCGGAGACTCGCGCATGTCGTCGGTGTTGGGCTTAAAGGCAAGGCCCAGTATGGCGACGGTTTTTCCGCCAAGCGATCCAAGTGCGGCTTCAATTTTTTTGGCGGCGAGGATCTTCTGCCGCTCGTTGGCTTCGATGGTCGTTTCGACAATGTTTTGCACCGCCCCGTTTTCCCTGCCGATTTTCGCAAGCGCCCTGGTGTCTTTGGGAAAACACGATCCGCCGTAGCCGGGGCCGGGATGCAGGAATTTCGCCCCTATTCTTCCGTCTTTGCCCATTGCCCGCGCGACGTCGCGCACATCGGCTCCGGTCTTTTCGCAGAGGTTGGCGATTTCATTGATAAATGTAACTTTTACCGCAAGAAAGGCGTTGGAGGCGTATTTTATCATCTCGGCCGATTCCAGGTCGGTTTCGATGCAGGGAGTTTCGCTGATGTACAGGGAGCGGTAAACGTCTTTCATAACGTTACGCGCCCGCTCGCTGCCGCTGCCGATAACGACGCGGTCGGGATGGGTAAAGTCGTATACGGCAGAACCTTCGCGCAGGAATTCGGGGTTGGAAACCACGTCGAACGGAACATCCTGTCCCCGCCTGGCCAGCTCTTCGCCGACCCATGCGGCGACTTTCCGGCCGGTGCCGACGGGGACGGTGCTTTTGTCGACAATTACGGTATAGCTGCTGATAAGCGAGCCGATTTGCCGCGCGGCGGCTTCTACATAAACAAGGTCGGCGCTGCCGTCGTCTGCCGGGGGAGTGCCGACGGCGATAAAAACCACGTTGCTTTCGTCGAGCGCGGCGCTTAAGTCGCCGGTAAACGAAAGCCGGCCGCAGGCAATGTTGCGCGCTACAACCGCCTCCAGCCCCGGCTCAAAAATGGGAATGATTCCCTTTTTGAGGGATTCGATTTTTTCGGCATTGGTGTCGACGCAGATAACGGTGTTGCCGAAATCCGCGAGGCATGCGCCGGAAACGGAGCCAACATAGCCTGTTCCAATTACAGCTATTTTTGCCATGCCTTTTCTGTTCTCCTAGTAGTGGTGTCCAAGGGTAAAAACAATTTCGTAGTTTTCGCCGCTTGGGAGCTTTAGCGGTCTGGCGGTGAAAAATTCTCTAAGGTTATATGCAAAACCCAGACGGATAAAAAGGTTCCGCATAAAAAACGGGAATGCGATAAATTCCAGGCCGCCGGAAGCGGTAAAATTTTCCGAGCTAAAAGATGGTTTTTCCGGATTATGGTACAGGGAAAAGTCGATTACCGGGGAAATTTGCAGCTCAAAATCAAAAAACCTGAGTTTTCTGTTGTTGAACCATTCAGAGGGCATAAAAAGCAAAACGCGGAAGGGGAAATCGGTGTTAAGCGACAGCATATAGTCGGCGGCAATGGCCTTGTCCGCAATGCCCCGGATCGCGTCGGCAGCCTGATCGTGGAACGGCGGGTCGTGATAAAACCAGTGCCGGTACATGAGCCTTGAAGAGACGGCAAAGAAATCGCTGACGATGTAATGGCCGGTTCCGTTTACTGAAAAGGTTATTGATATGGGATCTACATCGTTGTCCAGGCGGAAAAAATCGTAGGTGAACGAATTGTCGGCAAAAACGGAAAGCCCTTTGCGGAAATTTGCGTGCCAGTCTATTTTTTCGAAACCCAGCGAGTGCTGGAAACGCAGAAATGGTCCCTGCCGGATATCCTGCAGCGGCGAATTAATTTTATGGTTAAATATCGCCGCAATTTCCGGAGTGTAGGTTAATTCGCCGAACTGGAATACCTCCAGCCCCGTAGGTATTTTCCATGACGTGTACAGTTTGGTAGACATGTATACGCCAGTTTGGAATTCTTCTCCGGTTGCAAGCTGCTGGCGGCTGGAATTTTCTTCGTTTAAATTGAGCGATTCTTCAAAACCAAAGGTAAAGGTAGTATTGCGGAAGGGCAGTTCCATGGAAAGACCGGTAATATTCTTAAAAAAGAACGGCTCGTCTACTTCGGGACGGTATTCAAAAAGGTTGATGAATGAAAAGTTCCAGTCGTAGCCAAAGGCCCTGAACGGCAGGCTGGAATCAACCTCAAAAGAAAACGAGTTTTTATGGTTTTCGTTGTAGAAATAGCCGAGATCGATCCGCAGAGGAATCATTGTTCCGAAAAAGTTATAGTCTCTGGCTTTAATAACAAGCTCAAAACCGGTGTTGGTGCTGTACTTTGGCCTCGGCAGGGCGATAATATTCCATGAATCTTCAGCCTTTATTAACAGTACAACGGGAAATGAACCGTCGGCAGATTCTTCACCGATGTCATAGCTTATCTCTGCATTGTCCTTAAGGATGCGCTGGTTGATAAGCATTTGGGTTTTATCGCGGACGTACCGATCCAGGTTTGCCCTGCCACGAATTTGTTCGCCTTTTTTCAGTTCGATGCTGCGGATTATGGCATCGGGACGGGAGCGCCCCTTTATTTCAAATTCAAAATCGCTGATGACGTATAAAGTATCGTCGTCGTCGTAATTTTCGGCAGGGGATTCCTGCGAATACAGTGCGGATACAGCAAATATCAGCACAGCCAAAAGCACCGTTCCTTTTTTTATCATGCACATTCCTTTTTTTGTTTATGCAAAATCGCAGCCCCTGCAGGATACACCTCCCCCTAAGGCCGTTAATGGAGAAGAGGATGCAGCCACATACGGAAAAATGGGCGGACGAAACACACTCCATCGCACTGTATGATTGTAGAGAACTACAAGAAAAATAGCACAAAGGGCGGACAATTTCAATATAAGGCAGAATTTCGCTACAAATTTGGTTTTTTGAACAACGCAAGGCTTTCGATATGGGAAGTTTGCGGGTAAAAATCGTAAAATTTTACCTTTTCCAGCTTGTATCCCCCGGCGATCAGCGTTTTGCTGTCCCTAGCCAGCGTTGCCGGATCACAGGAAACATACGCAAGTACGGGAGGGCCCTCCGAAGCAAGGCGAAAAGCCAGGGTTTTATCCAGGCCTTGTCGGGGCGGGTCTGCAATTATCAGGCCATACCGCCGCTTAAAGCCGTTTTTTGACCAATTTTCGCTTTTTTGGGAGTTAAAATATACCGACTTTACATGGGCCAGGTTTTCGCGGGCAAGTGCCAGGGCGGTTTTATCCTCCTCGACCAAATCGGCGTCGCCTGCGAACGTCTCCGCAAGAAATGCCGCAAAGACGCCTACGCCGCAGTACAGATCCGCCATTGGCAGGCTGCGGATGTCCTGGCTCAGGCCCGCCGCGATTTTCTGCAAGTCGGCGACAAGCTTTTCCAGCATCGCGCCGTTGCTCTGGAAAAAGGCCCCTGCGTCCAGGGAAAGCCGGCGATCGAGTATTTGGGTCTTACCCCGTTCGGCGCCGCCTTCGCTGAGCACCATGCCGCTGCGGGCGTACACGGTGAAGCGGTCTTTCCCGGGAGGCATAAGGGCCTGCCTTGTTTTTGTATCCCCCCGCAGCAATTCCCGAATCGCCGGGTCGGCAATGGGGCAGTCGCCAACCGGAACGATACCGTCGCTTTTGCGTGCTTTAAGCCCCCAGGTTGGGCTGCCATTTTCTCTGATGCAATGAAACTGCATACGATTCCGGTATTCCCATGGTTCTGACGGAACGGCCTCCGGTTCGGCTCCCCCGATGCGGGCAAACATGTTTTGCACAATGGCAGTTTTCGCGGCAAGTTGGGCGGGGTAGCCAATGTGCTGCAAATTGCAGCCGCCGCATATCCCGTACAGGCTGCAAACCGGCTGCACCCTATCCGCAGACGCTTCGTCGATTTCCAGCAATTCCGCCTGTGACCATGCGGCGTGTTCTTCGGTAATGCGGCATACTACCGTTTCGCCGGGAACGGTTCCGTCGACAAAGAGGCTTTTCCCGCCAGCCCTTGCAAAACCGGCCCCGCCAGCGGCGATTCCCTCGATTTTAACTTTTATTACCGGAGCGATCATGGGTTTTGGTTTACAAATTTTCCAAAATTGTATTGAACTGCAAGTGATGCCACCTCGGAGAATTGAACTCCAGACACGCAGATTTTCAGTCTGCTGCTCTACCAACTGAGCTAAGGTGGCTAATATTTTGCACCGCGTCAAGCGGTGTTACTTCAAAAAATGCGGCAAGCCCAGGCGCAAACACCTGCCCCTGTTCCCAGCCAAAGTGTTCCAGCTTTAGCTGGAACAACGCGCCGCTTTCGAGAAACGGCGGGTTCCGAAGTAACCAGGGCTCCTTGAAGGAGCCTCCTTTTGATACCAAACCATACATACCAAATCCCGAAAAAAATGTCAATAGGGAGGAATTGGGTTTGGGCAGCGGATTTTCCTTGTTTTTTAGGCTTTTTGGCGGTATAATTAAGGTATGTTCTTCTTAATTCTCCTGGGCGCAGCTACTTTGGCGGGGATTATTTATCTGGCCATCTCGCGTAAATCGAGTATGCTCATACGGATCGTCGCCCTTTGTGCTCTGGCCCTCATGGTTATAACGGTAATTATTAGCCTGTTCTATGTCTTTGGGCTGTTGGGTTCAAAAGGTTCGGGGCCGCAGGTGCTGCCGGATATGGAGTTGAGCGAAGCACCCCAGACAGCGCCCCCCAATTTTATGGCCCTTATCCTGTTTATCGTTTTCCTGGTGGTCTTTTTTATCCTCGTTCTGGTTCTGTCGCTGCGTGAGAAGAAAAAAGTGCTGGAAGACAAAAACGCCTGGTAGAGGGGGCAGCGCATGGCGGTTAGAGGTCAGAAAACAGCTTAAACAGGGCGGCGCAGGAGGTTGAGCGCGAGGTCCACTTCGGCAAGGCTTAGGCCCAGGCTGGATGCTATTTCGGAAGGGGCGGCGCCCTGTGCGGACATTTCGGCGATTTGTACTTTTTTCTTTGGTTTATCCGGCAGCGTTTGGTGCTTTTTGGCGCTGTGCTTTCTCGCGGCAGGCGTTTTTGGCGCTTGCGGGCCTTCTTTCGGGGCGGCTTGTGCAGAGGCTTCCCCGGCGGCAGAAGCTCCGTGGGCCTGATGTGCGCCGTAGGCAGCAAGCGCCATTTCCATTTCCAATGTTGCGGCGTTTTCCTGTTTGGCATCTTCGCCGGATGGCCGTGAATCCAGCGCCGCACGGATGCCCCTGCCCAGGCTGGCGTACATCTCGCCGGCGTTCCGGTTTCGCTGCAGCTCCCGCATAAATACGGAAATCCGCCTGTCGGTATTGTCCAGTATCTGCTTGAGGGTCTTTATCCGCTCTTCCACAAGGAGCGAGTCTCTGTCGGTAGCAGCGTCGATCTCGGCTATCAGCCGGTAAACTTCTTCGCGGTACTTCGTAAGCAGGCTGCTTGCCGCTATTTTCCTCGCTATATACCAGCGAAAAAAGAAGAAGCCGGAAACGCACAGGGAGAGGCTGATTATCGATATTACAATGGATGTCGTCATTATAAGCTTATGTCTATGGTCCTGCCCAGGAAGGGATCGCGGATAACCGGAATTGCAGGGCCTTCCTGCCCGTCGCTTTCCTGTTCGCCGCTTTTCTCTTTCTTTTTCCCCCCGCCGCCTTCCTGTCCCTGCGCGCCGCGATCCTTAACTTTTTCGGCGCCGTCTTCGCCGGTGTTCTGCGTTTCGTTAACCGCCTGTATCTGCTCTTCTGTCTTTCGCTGCAGCTGCGCTCCCTGGATTGCCTGCTGCATCGCAAGGCCCTCCCGCTGGGCGCTCTGCTGCCTGGCGACCTTGTCTACCTGGGTAAAGAGGGTTTGCAGATCAATCGGTTGAATAGCCATCGGGAGCCTTGCTTAATTCTTCGTCGGGTTCCTCGTAGGCGGAAACCCTGATAAGCCCGTTTTCCAGAATAAAAGTTACCGCCTTGTATTCCGTGCGTACCTCGTCTTTGGCATCCCGGATCACCACCTTTACGCCGGGATACACCTTCGCGGAAGCGGAAACCTTGCCCCTGGTTTTCAGGTTGTTGAGGAAATCCTGTATCTTTTTGATCCCCTCTTCAGTTTTCTTTTGGTCGGTTATCAGCAGGTTCCGCTTGTCCATCAGTTCCTGCAAATACGCTTCTTTATCTTCGGGGAGGGTCTTCTTCTGCTGCTTGATGTTGATAAGGGTCTGCATGTTAAGTTTGACTTCTTCAAGCTGCTTTTCGGTGTTGGCCTTTATTTCAAAGAGCCGCTCCAGTTCTTCCTTGCTCTTGGGATCGAAGCCGACTTCGCATATCGTTTCGGTTCCGCTGGTTGGGTTGCCCAGCACCTTGGCGTTGATCTCTTCGGAGGCGCGCAGCCTTCCCCCCATGATGCTGGCGCGCTTTCCGTTGCAGATTATCCGGTTGGATGCGTCCACCTGGGAGTTGATGATTCCGTCGGATGCCATGACCATGTCCCCGGACTTGACGTTGGCGTTCTGGATGAACCGCGCAAAAACGGATTTGCCCGACTTTATCATCCCGCCGCCCTTTCCGTTAATACCCTGGTGGATCATGATGTCGCCCTCGGCATCGAGGTCGGCCTTTGCAACCGTTCCGTGGACTTCGATGTTGCCCGCCGCCTTAACCGAGAAGCCGTCGTCGACATTTCCGGTTATCACAACCGTGCCAAGGAAGATGATGTTGCCCGTTTTCAGGTTTACATCGCCTTCAACGGTATACACAGGTTCGACATTGATAAGCCCGTTAAACATTACTACCTGGCCGTTCATGTCGGCAAGGATCGTTTCGCCGTCTTCGGCTACATGGACGTTGGTTCCGATGGGCAGGGTGGTTTCCCTTCCGTCTTTAGCCGGCAGCGATTTTCCCGTTACCGTTTTGCCGTTTACGCCTTTCTGGAAGGGGATCATCTTTGCGAGCGGCTCATTCTCCACGACGTTCTGGATTATGTTCAGTTCCTTGAAGTCAACCCTGCCGTTGCTTCCCTCCTTCAGCCTTGCCTTGTGAAGGTCGGTCTCGAAGTTGTACTGGATGTACGCGTCCCTGCCGTCAACGGGATGGGCGCCGGTGGCAATTTCGATCCGCTCGCCGTATATCGGCTGGTCGATAAAGTGCCGCAGTTCCTCTTCCCTGATTCCATGAACTACGCGGTTGTTTTTAATCGTGGTGATAAATGTTTCATAGTTGATGTCGCAGCCGCCTTCGCCCGGAGCGGTAACTTTCAAAAATGCCTGCATCTCGTCCTGGGAGATTTCTATCATCATCACGCTGTCGTTGTACGAATGGTGCTGAAAAGTGCCGACCTTGATATACTCGCCGCTTGCTTCGTGAACCAGCTTGCTGATCTGTGCGGCGTTGATGTTTTCCGCCTTCCGGTCGGCAAGGAACTGCAGCGCGTAAGTGTCGGATGCTTTTCTGCCCCTGCCCGAAGCGGCGGTTGCTTTGAGCAGCACTTCTCCTTCGGACGAAAGGTGCACGAATACCTGCCCGTCCCGGTCTTCGATGATGGGCATGTCTTCCATCACTTCTTCTTCAAACAGGGATTCTGCGCCGCGTTTCTTTCTGGGGGAGTCGAGGTGTTCGTATGCCTGGATGCGCCATTCTTTTTTGCCCATTCCCAAAAAACCGGTTGAACCCTTTTCGAGAATTTCGTATTCGATATATCGTACCGGAATATCCAGCAGGGCGGCGGCATCGGAAACGGCAGTTTCCAGCGTGGGGCCTACCGCCTCGACGCTTTGAACGGCCCTGTCCCGCTCGAGACGTACCGCGAGCATTTCCTGAAGCTGGGCAAAGTCAACCATTATAGTACCTCTCTTCCATTATCGGCAGGGCGGCGGGAATGGTTTATCAGACAATTCCCTTGCGAATATTGGTTAGTTTGGACCTGAGGCGCAGAATCGCCTTGGTATGGAGCTGGGAAACGCGCGATTCGGTTACTTCCAGCACCCTGCCGATGTCTTTCAGGGTCAGATCCTCGTAATAATAGAGGATAAGTATCTTTTTTTCCTTGTCGGGAAGCTCGTTGATGGCGGTTATGATTACCTGGCGGATTACTTCTTTTTCGACGATTACGTCGGGGTTCAGGCTGGAAGGGGATTCGATGGAGTCGACGATGGATACCCGGTCCTTTTCGTCGCCGGAAAACCATATGTCGTTTAAAGAAAGTATTGATGTGCCCGATATTTTCTGGATTGTTTTAAGGTATTCGTCCTCGTTCATTCCCAACGCCCCGGCGATTTCCTGATCGGAGGCCGTTCGTCCAAGCTGGGCTTCCAGGGCGCTTATCGCCGCTTCTATTTCGCGGGTTTTCTGCCGAACGGAGCGGGGAACCCAGTCAATCTGGCGGAGTTCGTCAAAAATCGCCCCCCGGATGCGGGTTACGGCGTAGGTTTTGAATTTTACGTTCTTTTCGGGGTCGTATTTGTCGATGGCGTCGATAAGCCCGAAGACCCCGTAGCCAACCAGGTCGTCAAATTCCACGTTATGGGGCATGCCCACGGCGACTTTTCCCGCGACGTATTTTACCAGAGGCGCGTATTGTTTGATAAAAGCTTCACGGAGGCCCGAATCCCGCGTTCTGCGGTACACGTACCAGCGTTCTTCTTCTGTCTTTTCGTCCGGGATGGCATTCCCCATAAACAATCCTTATTTGTCTTTATCCAGCACTGTCCGTATGCCGGCGGCAATTTCCTTGGGGTTAAAATCCCCCTCAAATTCCACCGGCTTATTCCCGGACGCTTTCCGTTGCGGCGGTGAAGGTTCTCCCGAGCCCCCCAGCGGGCTGTCGTCGGAGAACATGCCGTCTCCAAAGGCCGAATCTCCGCCAAAACTAAAGGCGCTGCTGTCGGCGGGGGTAAACGAAAAGTCTTCAGTATTGGATAAAGGTTCCAGCATGCCCATTTCTCCGCCCCCCGGCGAGAAACCGTCCAGATTCATGGAAAAACCCCCGTCCCCGCCGGAGGCGATATCCTGCATGGGGATAAATTCGCCCGCCGGTTCATTATAGCTGTTTGCGCTTTTTTGGTCTATATGCCGCGCCGCCGGCTTGAATTTACCCGAAACCAGATCGCCGATATTCTCGACTTCGTTAACGCTGTGCGCCTCGCTGTCCTGTCCCGGCAGGGCGGCGTCGGATACTTCTCCCAGCGTGATATTTACCCGTCTGCCGGAAGATTCTCCGGAAAAAACGTTGGCTGTAGGGCTGCTTTGTTCGCCGGGGATGAGAAGTTCGGGGATAAATGTGTTGATAATCGCCCAAATGCCGGTTCCCAGGGCAAAAAACAGCACGGCAAAGCCAAGGGAGCGCAGAGCCGCGACTAAAAGGCTCACATGGCCCGACAAAAGGCTGGTCGCAAAGGCCAGTACCAATGCCGCAATTCCGGCAATTATTCCCCATCGTATGTTTAACATTTTGGCCCCCTATGATCGGTTGAATAGCTTTTTAAATACCGTGCCGATGCCGCCGGGTTCTACGATTTTAACCTTGTCCATCCGCTCCACCAGGTGCTGGATGCAGATGCTTGCCTTGCATTTCGGATCGGTTACCATGAACGGCTTCTGCTGGCGCACGGCGTTGAGTACGTTCTGATCGTCATAAATAAACCCCAGGTAGTCAACCTTCAGGTACAGGTACTGCCCCGCTATGCTGGTAATCCGGTCGGCGACGTTTTTCGCTTCCGCTACCCCCTTTACCCGGTTTACCACCAGCTTGAGTCCGATGTTGAGCGTTTCGTATTCCATGGCGATTATCTTGATCAGGCTGTAGGCATCGGCGATCGCCGTAGGTTCCGGGGTGGTGATGATTATCGCGTCGTCGGCGGCGGCGACAAAATCCAGCACGTTGCCGGAAACCCCCGCGCTGGTGTCGATGATGATGATGTCGGCAAACGACAGAGTTTCCAGATCGCTAATAAAATTTTGCCGCTCTTCTTCGGTCATGTTGACTATCTGCGAAAATCCCGAAGCCCCCGATATTATCGAGATGCCGTATTCCGTTTCGACCAGTATTTCGCGGATTGTTTTTTGTTTTTTGATTACATGGTAGAGGTTGTAGTGGGGAACAACTTTAAGCATTACATTAACATTTGCCAGTCCCAGGTCGCCGTCCATGACCACGACCTTTTTCCCGATGCGGGCAAAGGCAAGGGCCATGTTGACCGAAAGGTTGGTTTTTCCAACGCCGCCCTTGCCGGAGGTTACGGTAATAATGCGCGTTTTTCTTTCTTCCTTCGGCAATGCGGCGTTTTCCCCGCCAGAGCTGCGCTGCAATTTTTCGCCGGCGAGGCTTGCCAGGCCGCCGGACCGGCCCAGGTTTGTTTTTTTCTGCCGCATTATCTCACGCAGCTTTTCCGCCTGATCTTCCATTAGTCCCTAACCCCATTGAAATTGATCCGCCTGTCCGGCGGGAAAACGCTTTTCGATTGCTTCCCGGTCGATCTGGAATTCGTCCAGGTTGATAAGGAAGCGGACGATGGTCGCCTTTTTGATGTCCCTGGGAACGATCTGGCCGTCGGTGATGTACGAAACCGGCTTGTTCCGCTCGGCCAGCGCGGATATGATGTTGCCCGCATGGCTCGTTTCGTCGAGCTTGGTCAGCAGCACCGCCTGGTAGTTAAACGGCTCAAACTGCTGCAATATGTGCTCCAGGTCGCTGGTCTTGGTGCCTGCCGACAGCACCAGATGTATCTCCGCCCGGGAGCCGCAGGCATCGAGCAGCTCTTTCATTTCTCCGAGTTTTACCGAGTCGCGGGGGCTTCTGCCGATGGTGTCGACAAGGATCAGGTCGGTCTCCTCGCGGTACAGGTCGATCTCCCTGCGGAGGTCGCGGCGGTTGTCAATCGAATTAACGGGAATATCCATAATGTCGCCGTATGCCCCGATCTGTTCGCCTGCCCCGATGCGGAACGCGTCGATGGTGATCATCCGCACGGCAAGGGGGCGCTGGCCGGAATTCCCGATGCCGTAGATCGCGGCGAGTTTTGCGATGGTGGTAGTCTTGCCCACGCCGGTGGGGCCGATCAGCACCATCACCCGCCCGCCTTTTTCCCTGTCCTGCGTGTCAAATATTTTTATGCTTTCCCCGATCCATTCGAGCGCACGGTCCTGAAGCGACTTGAAATTTTCCAGGATTTCCAGGGGCAGTTCCTTGCGGGCCCGGTCCACGAAATTGGCGACGTAGCGCGCGGAAAAATCGTTGCGACGGAGCATTTCGGCGATGCGGACAAGGTTTGGATGATCGGCCTTTGGGGCATTTCCCCGGTCGATTTTATCCTGAATCTCGCGCAGCTTGTCGAGAATTTTCTGCTCGGTTGCTTCTTTTTGTTCCTGCTTCTGCACCGACTGGATTATCTGATCGGGGTTTTTCCCGGCGGCGGCAAGAATACGTTTTTTTGCCGTTTCAAAATCCAGGGTGGTATCGTCCCGCGCAGAAGGCCCGGCCGCCGGTTTTAGGGAAGAAGTGGTCTGGCCGCCGGCAGCAAGGGGGAGGGCCTCCTGCAGGGGCGGCGCCTGCCACCGGTTCGAGGTAAGGCAGAACTCGATCTCCACTTCGTCGCGGGCAAAGAGGCCGAAAAAACCCGGCGAACGGAATTTTTTTTCTCTGAGGATGTGAAAATTCACCCCGTAATTATGAACAATTTTTTGCAGGCAGTCGCCCTTGCTTGGGCCCCGTTCAACCAATATTTCCATCGTTGTTTACTCGCTTTCTTCCGAGGGCGCATCCAGCCGGATGACGCCCACCGCTTCCAGGATCACGCCCGGGGCTATTTCGGGAACGGACAGCACCGCCAGATCGGGAAGCTCCCGGTCGGTGGAATTTTTAACCAGATAGCGCGCCGGTTCGGAGCATACTATTACCGGCAGGTAGCCCCTGCTCTTTATCGCCGCTGCCGCTCTGCTTACGGCCCTGATCCACGCGGTCTGCGTCGGCGGGTCAAGCGCGCAGACAATCGAACCGGAAGTGGTTTCGTATCGCGAGTCGATGATCTTCTGCTCCAGTTCGGGGGCGATGGTCAGCACACGCAGCTTGCGGTCGTCGTCGGCGTAATGGTGGCAAATCTGGCTGCCAAGAGCCTGGCGCGCTTTTTCGGTAAGGAACCAGACGTTTTTGGACAGCGGCGCGTATTCGGCAATGGATTCCAGAATTGCCGCCATGTTGCGGATCGACACCCGTTCCTTCAAAAGGCCCTGGAGTATCTTCTGTATCTTTACCACGGACATTCCCAGTTCGGGGCGCTGCACTTCGTCCACCACGGCGGGGAATTCCTTGCGGAGGGTGTCGAGTATCTTCTGCGTGTCCTGCAGGTCGAGGATTTCGGACGCATGCCGCCTGATAATTTCGGTAAGGTGCGTGGCGATGATCGACGGCGGGTCGACCACGGTATAGCCGGCGCGTTCCGCCTCGTCGCGGCGGTCTTCGCTGATCCACAGGGCGGGAAGCCCGAAGGCGGGATCGACGGTTTTTTCGCCGGGAAGCTCGTCGGTAACCGTGCCGGGGTTGATGCAGAGGAAGTAGCCCATCCGTATCTTGCCCCTGCCCACATCGACTCCCTTTATCTTGAAGCAGTACTCCGGCGGGTCAAGGACTACGTTGTCGATGATACGCACTTTGGGGATCACCAGCCCCAGTTCCAGCGCGGACTGCCGCCTGACGCCCTGCACCCGCTCGAGAAGTTCCGCGCCCTTTTCCTTGTCAACCAGAGACAGTATCCCGTAGCCCAGTTCCAGCGAGAGGGCGTCCAGGGGAACCACCGGGGACATCTCCACGGTTTCGTCCTTCTTTTTGCCGTCTTTGGTCTTTGCCATCATCTCGTTGAAGCTCACTTCTTTTTTCTTTTTGCGGCCGACGTTGTAGGCGGTAAAGGCCATGAGCAGCGCCATGAGGACCAGCACGGTCACAAGGCGGGGGTTTTTGACGGGCAGCACGAGGAAGGCGAATCCCAGCAGCACCGCCGCGCAGACCCAGTAGATCCGCGAGGAAATGGTAAACTGCTCCCCCACCTGTTCCGACAGGTTGCCGGTCGCCGCCGCCCGCGTTACCACAATGCCCATGGCGGTGGAAATGAGCAGGGCGGGAATTTGGGAAAGCAGCCCGTCGCCTACGGTAAAGCGTATGTAGGTTTCCACCGCTTCCGCCATAGGCTCTTTATGTATGGCGGTGCCGATGATTATTCCGCCAAGAACGTTTATCGCCGTGACAAAGATTCCTATCTTGACGTTTCCCGAGATGAACTTGCTGGCGCCGTCCATCGATCCGTAAAAATTCGACTCTTTCTGTATCTGGGCTTTTCGCTTCTGCATCTCCTCTTCGGTGATCGAGCCGGAGCTGTACTCGGTGTCTATCGCCATGTACTTTACCGGCATGCCGTCCAGGGTAAAGCGCGCGGCCACCTCGGAAATGCGGGTAGCGCCCTTGGTAATGACCACCACCTGCACGGCGATGATGATGATGAAGATGATGAAGCCGACTACGATGCCCAGCACGCCGCTGGAACCTACCACGAAGCTGGAAAAGAACCGGATCATGCCGCCGTCAAACGCCTTTCCCATTGTGAGGATGCGCCTTGTCGAGGAGACGTTCAGCGCGAGGCCAAAAACGGTGGATACGAGCAGCACCGTCGGGAAGAGGCTGAATTCCGTGGGGTTCTGCGAATATAAAACAATGAGCAGCACAAGGAGGGAGAAAATCAGGTTGAAAACCATCAGAACGTCCAGAATTGTCCCGTTGAGGGGCACGATAAGCATTACCACCACCAACATTACGCCGATGGCGATAAACAGATCAGGCCCGCCGGTGATTATGCTCCTGGGGAGAATGCCCTGGTTTCCTGTACGCGCCGCGTCAGACATTTTTTCTCATCCTTCCTTATGCGCTGGCAGCTTCTTTGGAAGCCGCCTTGCGCCGCAGATCGTTAATCGTCATTACCTTGGTGTAAATCTGCGCGATTACATTGATATAGGCCTCGGGGATATAGTCCCCCACGTCCGCCTCCCGGTACAGCGCCTGGGCGAGCGGTTTGTTTTCAAACAATGGCACGTTGTTTTCCTGCGCCAGCTTTCGTATCTGCGCCGCCATTTCGTCCGCGCCCTTCGCCGTTACCATGGGGGGCATGGTATCGTACTGGTATTCCAGGGCGATGGCGTAATGGGTCGGGTTGGTAATGATCACGTCGGCGCGGGGAACCGCCGTGGCGATGTTCTGTTTGAGAAGGTCCCGGAAGCGGCTGCGGATCCTGCTGCGGACCTGCGGGTCCCCTTCGTACATTTTCATTTCCTCTTTCATTTCCTGCCGGGACATTTTGTTACGTTCCCTGAAACGCCATCGCTGGAACATAAAATCGGGAATCGACAGCAGCAAGAGGAGGATCGCGTTGATAAGCAGCATCCGGATCGCCAGCGAGGCTACGGTGCTTAGACCCAGCCAGAGGCTTGCCTTTTGCAGATTCGCCAGTTTTTCGAAATCGGATCGGATAAGGAGGAACGCTACTCCGCCGATAATGACCATTTTGATGATGGATTTGAAAAAATTAAAAACCCCGTCTATCGAAAAGATCCGCCTGAAATATTGCCCAAAGCGGGGCAGTATTTTGGAAAGGTCGGGCGTGATGGGCTTTGTCGTAAAAAGAAAGCCGACCTGGACGACGTTGGAAAAGATCGCTGCAAACACGGCGACGGCAAGGATGGGAAGCGCAAGGCGGGCAAGGTAGCTGAAAAAGACCCCGACGATAACGGCGTCTTTGGTCGGATCGAGTTCTCCTGCCCGCTGGAAGAAAAAGCGGAACATCTCCACGCAGGTTCGCAGCATCCTTGGGGCCAGGAAGAGCAGGAGCAGTGCGGGCAGGAACAGGGTAACGGCCCCCACCAGTTCCTGGCTTTTTGCAACCTGCCCTTCTTCCCGCAGCCGCCGCAGCTTATGCTCGGTAGGCTGCTCGGTCCTCCCCTCGGCCTCCGCATCGTCGGAAAACCACTGAAGATGAATGTGCGGCACAGCCGCACATTCAGGGACTGGGGACTGGGGACTGGGGATCGGGGAAGTATAATTCGAAATCCCCTTATAATCCATGAGAACACCTCGAGCTTTCAGAGAAAAACCCCCAGTCCCCAGTCCCCGATCCCTGGTCCCCATTAAAATCCCCCCCCGACAATTTGCCGGCCGATTGCGGCGTAAAGGCTCTGTATGCTGGCAAAGCCGGAATCGATGACGCGGGCAAAAGCTTCGGTCATAAAGGGAAGGGACGCGTAAATCAAAATAAACGCCGTGGTTATCGAAATGGGAAAGCCCTCCGAAAGGATGTTTATCTGCGGGGCGGCCTTGGAGATAAGCCCCGTCGCCAGCGAAGTGAGGAACAGCGTCCCCAGTATCGGCAGGGAGATAACGATGGCATCCATGAACAGCCGGGAAAGGCCCGACACAATCATGCCGATAACGTGTTCCCTCCCCTCGATCAGCATGACGATGTTGACGCTCTGCACCGAGCGCCAGAAGCCTCCCAGAAACAGCTCCCGGAAACCGCCGACGACGAGGAACACCAGGAACGAAACAAGGTTAAGGTACTGCCCCATCAGGGGATTTTCTACCTGGGCCAGGGGGTCGAAGGTTTCCGACGCGCCAAAGCCCATCTGCAGGGAGAAGAACTGGCCGGCAGTGGAAAAAGCGGCAAAGATGATCGTGAGGAAAAAGCCGATGATGAGGCCGATTATCCCTTCGCCGATCAAGAGGAGGAGGAAACGGAAACTGAACGGCTCGTAGCGCAGATCGCTTAACATTCCGGCCATGCCGGGAATGCTGATTGCCCCCACGCCGCTAACCCCTGCCATTCCTGCGGCGGTTCCCTCGACCATGAACACCGATGCTGTGGGCAGCACGGTAAAAGCGGCAAAGCCGGCAAGCGAGAGCTTCGCCACCTGCGGTATCGCGTCCGAAGACAGAAGCGGCGCGGTTTCGATCATGGCGATGGCCCTGGCGGCGATAAGCAAAAACACCGGCCCGTAGCTGAGAATTTCATTTAGCACCGCGCTGTCAACCACTCTTCTTCCCTCTATCCTCTAACCTCTGCTCACTAACCGCTACCTGGCCATGTCGGGAATACGCATGAACAACTGCGTGGTATACTCCCGCATGTTGGTGAACATCCATCCGCCCAGAAACGCCAGCATCAAAAGGATCGCGAATATCTTTGGCACAAAGGTTAGGGTCTGCTCCTGAATGGAGGTGGTGGCCTGCAGAATCGCCACAACCAGCCCCACTATCAGCGCCGAAAGGAGCAGGGGAGAGGCTATCATCAGCACTTCAAACACTCCCTGCCGCAGCAGCGTAGTAACTTCGCCCAGACTCATCGCGTACCCCTATATATGAAACGAATTGATCAGCTGATTCGTTAAGAGCGACCACCCGTCAACCAGAATGAAAAGGATCAGTTTGAAGGGCATAGAGATCATTACCGGGGGCAGCATGATCATGCCCATCGACATGAGGGCGCTTGCCACCACCATGTCGATAACGATAAACGGAATAAAGAGCAATATCCCTATTTTGAATGCCACCGTCAGCTCGCTGAGAATGAAGGCGGGGATCAGCACATATGTAGGGACGTCGTCCGGGCCGTCGGGACGTTCCAGCCCCCGCATGTTCATAAAAAGGGCAATGTTTTGAGGGCGGCTGCCCATCTGCCTGAACATGAAATTCCGCAAGGGGCCTTCCGCCTCGCGGAACGCCGTTTCCACGGAAATATTCCCGGCGGAAAGGGGCTGCAGCGAATTTTCGTATATCAGCGAGAAGGTCGGCCACATGATAAATATGGTGAGGAAAAGGGAGATGCCGAGTATCACCTGGTTGGGGGGAACCTGCTGCAGCGAAAGCGCCCGTTTGATAAAGTCCAGCACGATGCTGACCCGCAAAAAGCTCGTCATTAGAATGATGATGCTCGGCGCGAGGGACAGCACCGTTAAGAGCAGGAGGAGCTGGAGCGAAAACGCCACTTCCGGCCCGGATTCCGTAGGCACCACGTCGATACGGAAAAAAGGAGTGACCGGCGGCGGGGCAGGGGTGGGCAGAAGCGTCGTTCCCTGCACCCCCGGCCCGAACGGCGAGCCGATGCCCTGCAGCTCCGTCTGTTCAGGAATCTGCTGCGCCTGCGCCACAACCGGTAATGCCAATAAAGCAATTACAACGAGAATTTTTTTGAATTCGACCACACAGAGGCTCAGAGGCACAGAGGAAATAGTGAAGGAGAACTTTCTTATTTTTGTGCCGCCGTGCCGCCGTGCCTCCGTGCGATTCATAGCCGATTTCATCTCACAACCCCTTGAGCCTTTCGCTTCGTTTGCGGATGT
>Ga0082212_10002870_pt1 | contig 24713 bp, 20 predicted proteins | sample TergutNt197P3_FD_71548 | JGI IMG/M metagenome (GOLD analysis project Ga0082212, IMG submission 71548) | Neocapritermes taracua P3 segment gut microbial communities from Petit-Saut dam, French Guiana - Nt197 P3 | ecosystem: Host-associated > Arthropoda: Insects > Digestive system > Gut ... | reverse complement strand
TTGTTCTTTAACGGCGGCAGGCCTGCGCCACAGCAGAAGCCCGCAAGGCCGCCAGTGCCTGAACAGTACGCCCCCGCCGCGCCGGAGCAGTACGCCCCCGCCGCGCCTGAGAAATACGCCCCTGCCGCGCCTGAGAAATACGCACCGATGCAGCAGTCATTCGCCATACCACAGGCGCCGGAACGAGCGCCTTACGCGCCGCAGCAGCCTGACTACCCCGAGGCCCCGGCATACCCGCATGAGCCTGGGCAGGCCGAAGGCCCGTACTTTGCGCTGAAACCGTCGGATGACGAGCGCGCAAGGTTTGACATCGACAAGAAAAACGAAGAGTTCCAGGAGCTTTTGGACAGGGAATTCGAGAAGATAAAACACCGCGGCAATGAACCGCAAGGCTATCAGGTCCAGGGCGCCGCGCCATCCGGTTTGCCGCCCGAGGCCGGGCAAAGGTCTTATGTCCAGGACCGGATCGATGAATACCTAAGGAACTCCGAGCTTGACGCGCCGCAAAGGATCCCGCCTCAGCCGAGGCCTTCGGGCAATGGTTTTGAGGCATTCCGGCCGTCGGCCCCGCCCGCGCCGGAGCCCGAATTCGACACGGCCAGGCTGACGTACGGCGCGCCGGAAACGCCTGCGGATTTCGGCCGCGACCCGTTTAAGGGCGGCGACCCGGGCCGGGGTTTTTCCGGGCCTGAGGAGGAGCCGTGGAGCGGGTCTTCCTACACTGATTTTGATATCTATAATTTCCCGCCGGGGCCTGCGGCCTTCGATCCGCAGGGATCTGTGGCCTTTGAGCCGCCGGGCCCTTCAGGCTATGAGCCCGCGGCCTATGATCTGCCCGGGCACTCGGCCTATGATCAGCCCGGTTCCGCGGCCTATGATCAGCCGGGTTCCGCGGCCTATGATCAGCCGGGTTCCGCGGCCTATGATCAGCCCGGGCCCGCGGCCTATGATCAGCCCGGGCACGCGGCCTACGATCAGCCGGGTTCCGCGGCCTACGATCAGCCGCATGTATATGATCCGGCCGGGCCCGCGGCCTATGATCAGCCGCATATATATGATCCAGCCGGGCCCGCGGCCTATGATCAGCCGCATGTTTATGATCCGGCCGGGCCCGCTGCTTATGAGCCGCCCCCGGTTTATGAACCACCGATGCCCGAGCCGTATGCGCCGCCAGTGCATGAAGAGCCTGCGCAGGGCGTTACGCCGTGGGGGCCGTCGCGCAATGACGCGCCGACGCGGGAAAGCATAGCGGCTTTTATCGACAGGCCCATAGAATTCCCGTTTGACGAAAAAGGCAAGAAAGGCGCGTCTTCGGGCAAGGAACCGTTTACGCCGACTTTTGATTTTGAACCGGTGGCGCCTGTGGCTTATGAGCCGCCACAGCCTGCGGCGTACGAGCCGCCCGAAGTTTATGAGCCGCCTGTGCATCAGGACAATACAGGCTATGATCCAAACGCGGGCTACGGGCCGGCCGACAGTTTCAGCATACCGCAGACTTTTGAGCCGCCTGTTTATGAGCCGCCAGTTTTCGAACCGCCCGCTTTCGAACCGCCTGCTTTCGAAACGCCCGCCATTGAGCAGCCCGCGCCGGAACCCGCGCAGCCGTTTTCGGCGCCCGGACAAGCCGGGACAGAGTACGCCGCGCCTTTCGTTGTCGGTGCGTTTTCCGCTGCGTCTTCGGAAGACGGCGCCGGACCGGAGCACGCGGGGGCAGAAGAAGCGGTGCAGGAGATGCCCGATGCCGAAGAAAGGCCGGAAGCGGCCTGGCCGGGGGCGGCAGCCGAGCCCGCCGAGACAGGGCCGGAGCCGGCGGACTGGCATGAACCGCCTGCGGCGGACGCCGTACAGCCCGCGGCCTTCCCCGCCACAGAATTTCCGCTCCCGGAAACCCCTGCCATGCCGGAATTCCCGACGGTCGTGGAAACCGCAGAACCCGGGCCGGGCATGCACGAGCCGGGCATGCACGAGCCGGGCATACACCCGCCCGAGATCCACGCGCCGGATTTTGTCGACCTTATTACAGAAAAACCGTTCACTGGCGAAGCCGATGAAGACACCGACGGCCCGCCGGCGTTCTACAAAGCTTATACACAGGGGCTGGCCGTCCAGAGGGACGTGCTTCCTGCCGAAGCGGCGTTTGCCGGACCCCCGCAGGAGCCACAGGAACCGGTCCCGGATTTTCTGACGGCGTATGACACGGAGCAGCTTGGCAAAAAGTCGGACGAAAAACCGCAAAAAGCCCCAAGCGAGAGAAAAGAGGCGAAGGACAGGAAAGAGCAAAAAAGCCAAAAAAGCCAAAAAAGCCAAAAACCATCAGGGGACAGGAAAAAATCGCCGGCGCAGAAAAAAGCGGACGCAAGGAGAACAGCGCTGTCCGTCATCATTACGATACTCATTGTCATCCTCGTGATCGTCGTCGCTTGTATCCTGGTTCTGAAATTCATGCCGGGTTCCTTCGGCGCCCATTATATTCAGGATGTTGTCGAACTCATACAAGGCAAGCTCGGGATCGGCGGCGGCTCATAGTTTTATCTAATATAGTTATCTAAAGAAAGGACCGATACAGTATGGACAACAAGAAAAAGAGGGCAGTTACAGGAATTGTAATCGCGTGCGTCATCATCCTCATCGCGCTGGTAGCGTTGGCCGGGTTCATTACAGACATCCTGTGGTTTTTCGACCTCGGCTACATTACCGTATTTCTGAAAAAGCTTATTACACAGCTTACGATCGGCGTGCCGACCTTCCTTGTGCTCTTCCTGGTCGGGACGCTCTATCTGAAAGCTATCAACAAGGGCTATTACAAACGGCTCATCATCTCCGAGGAGAAGCTGGGCGCCCTGGGCCAGAAGCGGCTGGGGCTCGCCTTCTCGGCTTTGGCGTCGTTCATCATCACCTACACGGCGGTGACCACGTTCTGGTATACCTTCCTGCAGTTCACGAACTCGACGAATTTCGGGATCGCCGACCCGATTTTCGGCCTCGATGTCTCGTTCTACACATTCAGGCTGTCGTTCATCCAGGGACTCAACAACACGGTCATCACAGGCATTGTCGTTTACGCGTTCATGACTTTCATCTACTACGCGATAATGCTGTCCGCCTGCCCGCCCAAGGCGATACCGCAGGCTGACGTGGAAGAGGACGACGAAGACGAGCTCGGAAGGCGGCGCAAGCAGACGCAGCAGAGAAGCGCGTTTTCCGAAGGCCTCATGCGCGCCTTTGGCATCGACCCGGAGATGATCGCCCCGCAGACCGCGCAGCCCAGGGACGGGGGCGGCGGCCAGCACTTCCGCGAGCTGATCTATATCGCTTCGAAGCAGATCATAACGCTGGGCATACTCTTCTTCCTCATGCTGGGGGTCGTCTTCTTCCTGAAGCAGTTCGACCTTTTGTACACCAGCACGGACTATCTCTACGGCGCCGGCTACAAGGACATCCACCTGACGCTTTGGATCTACCGCATCCTCGTCGTGCTGTCCGTGATCGCCGCGATCATGTTCGCGCGCGGCGTCGTGACGAAAAAGGTCAAGACTACTTTTGCGGTTCCGGTCGTGATGATCTGTGTCGGCATCGTCGGCGCGATCGTCGGCGCGATCATGCAAAACCTCGTTGTCGCGCCCGACGCGATCAACAAGGAAGGCCCCTATATCGCCTACAATATCGCGTACACGCAAAACGCGTATGACCTTGGGGACGTCTCCATCAAGGACTTCCCCGCGGACACCAGGATGACAGCGGACGATATCAACAACAATTCCGACACGATCCAAAACATCCGTATCAACGACTACGACCCGGCAAAGATCTTCTACAATTCGACGCAGAGCATCCGCCAGTACTACAATTTCAACGACGTCGACGTAGACAGGTATATGATCAACGGCAAGTATACACAGACATTCTTGACGGCCCGCGAGATTGACGAGAGCAAGATACCACAGCAATGGCTCAACCTGCACCTGAAATACACGCACGGCTATGGTATCGTAATGTCCCGCGTCAACGATGTGACGGCGAGCGGCCAGCCCGACACGGTGATAAAGAACATCCCGCCGGAGTCGCAGGTCGAGGAGATCCCCGAGATCAACCAGGCCCAGATCTACTTCGGTGAGTTGACGAATAATTATATTGTTGTCGGGACGAGCGAGGAAGAGTTCGACTACCCGCTCGGCGAGAGCAACGCGGTCACAAAGTACTCGGCGGACAGCGGCGTGAGCCTGAACATCTTCAACAGGATTATGTTCTCGATCCGCGAGGCTGACGCCAAGCTGCTCTTCTCGTCCAATATCAACTCGGACAGCCGCATCATCATCAACCGCAATATCGCGGAGCGCGTGCGCGAGATAATGCCCTATCTTGATTATTCAGACCCGTATATGGTAACGGCGGGCGGTAAGCTGTACTGGATCATAGACGCTTATACCACAAGCCAGAACTATCCGTATTCGGAGCCGTATAACAGCGCCGGCGGCGGCAAGACGAACTACATCAGAAACTCCGTCAAGATCGTCATCGACGCCTACACGGGCGACACCGGGTATTACCTTATCGACAAAAACGACCCCGTTGCCGCGACGATGAGCAAGATATATCCGAAGCTGTTCCGCCAGATGGAAGAGCTGCCGGAAGGCGTTGCGCCGCATATCCGCTATCCGGCGACGATGCTCAACATCCAGGCAAATGTCTACAAGCGTTACCACGTCAACGACATCACCGTGTTCTACCAGGGCGAGGACCGTTGGGACATAGCGAAGGAGAAAGTCGGCGCGAGCGACGAAGAATCGTTCATGGTGCCCAATTATTACATAATGAAACTGCCGGGCGAGGAAAGCGTTGAGTTTGTCAACTCGATCCCATACACCCCGAAGGACAAGAACAACATGACGGCGCTTCTCATCGCGAGGAACGACGCGCCGTACTACGGGGAGCTGATGCTGTTCGTGCTGCCGAAGGGCAAGATCATAATGGGCCCGAGCCAGATCGACGCGCAGATCGCGCAGCACACGAAGATCTCGCAGGACTTCGCGCTCTGGGAAAACTCAGGCTCGACTTACAGCCGGGGCAATATGTTCGTCATCCCGATAGAGAACAGCATCATGTACGTGGAGCCGATCTACCTGCGCGCCAGCAGCGGCTCGATGCCGGAGGTCAAACGCGTCATCATCTACTATGACGACAAGATCTTCTACGAGGAGACGCTTGAGAAGGCGCTCGACGCGATGCTTACCTCGATTGGCGGCGGGGCGGCCGATTTGCCGGATGTTCCCGAGATAGATGAGCCTGTGGATGTGGCCCCTGTCGAGCCTGTTGAGCCTGCCGAACCGGTGGAACCGGCCGAGCCTGCAGAGCCTGCCGAGCCGGGTGTGGATGAACCCGGGACCGAAGTCACCGCGCCTCAGCCTGAATTGGCCGGCGACCCCGCGACGATGACGGAGCAGGAGCTCGTGCTTGCAGCCTCGTATGCCTATACGCGCGGGCAGGAAGCGCTCAGGGCAGGCGACTGGGCGGCGTACGGTGAGGCGCAGGCCGCGCTCGAAATATACCTGAACGCGCTTATCGTGCGGTTCGGGTAAGCCGGGTAAGCCGGGCGACTTGGTAGAAATGCCGGGCGACCGGGAAAGCTAGGATGGCCGGGTAAGCCGGGTAAGCCGGGCGACTTGGTAGAAATGCCGGGCGACTTGGTAGAAATGCCGGGCGACCGGGCAGAGGAGAAAAATGCTTGATATTAAGCTGATACGTGAAGAATATGAAACAGTGAAGGCAGCCGTAGAACGCCGGGGCGAAGGCGGCTACGGCCTGCCTGATCTGATATGCATCGACAAAGAACGGCGCGTACTTATCGCCGAGACAGAACAGATGAAGGCGCGCCAGAAGATCGTCTCCAAACAGATACCGCGTATCAAAACGGAAGGCGGCGCTACGTCCAATATAATGGATGAAATGAAGGCGCTGTCGAAGGCCGTCAAGGAAAAGGAGGCCGCGGTTTCCTCTATTGAGGAGACCCTCAAGGGCATGCTGCTCGGCATTCCAAATATGCCTGATGACAGCGTGCCCACGGGCAAAGACGACAGCGACAATGTGGAGCAGCGCCGCTGGGGCGAGCCGACTGCCTTTAGCTTCGAACCCAAGGCGCACTGGGATATAGGCGCCGATCTGGACATACTCGATTTTGAACGGGCGGCGAAGATCGCGGGCACGCGCTTCTCCGTGAACAAGGGCCAGGGCGCACGGCTTGAGCGCTCCGTGGTCAACTTCATGCTCAACCTGCACACGGAGGAGCATGGCTTTACGGAGATACTGCCGCCCTTCATGGTCAACCGCGCGGCGATGACGGGCACGGGCCAGCTCCCCAAGTTTGAGGACGGCTCCTTCCACGTGCCGGCGAAGGATTTCTTCCTGATCCCGACCGCGGAAGTCCCCGTGACAAACCTTTATATGGACGAAATACTCGACGGCGCACTGCTGCCGATCTATCATACGGCGTACACGCCGTGCTTCCGCAGGGAGGCGGGCGCGGCCGGGCGCGACACGCGCGGGCTCATCCGCGTCCACCAGTTCAACAAGGTCGAGCTCGTGAAGTTCACAAAGCCCGAGGACAGCTGGGACGAGCTCGAGTCGCTTACGGCCGCAGCCGAAGAGGTGCTGAAGAGGCTCAGCCTGCCCTACCGCGTCGTGACGCTTTCCACCGGCGACCTCGGCTTTTCAGCGGCAAAGACCTATGATATCGAGGTCTGGATGCCGAGCTACGGGCGGTATGTCGAAATCAGCTCGTGCAGCAATTTCACGGATTTCCAGGCGCGTCGCGCAAACATCCGCTTCCGGCGCGAGCACGGGGCGAAGCCTGAGTTTGTCCACACGCTCAACGGATCCGGCCTCGCTGTAGGCCGCACGGTCGCCGCCATACTGGAAAACTACCAGCAGGAAGACGGCTCTGTCGTCATACCGGAGGCGCTGCGCCCCTACACCGGCGCGGACATTATACAGGCCTAAGAGTTCCCTGAAGGGCTGACGATACCGGCATAATACGATATAGGGGCAGGCTGAAGTGTTCTTTCTTCCTTCCCTCCCTTCCTTCTTTCCTTCCCTTCCCTCCCCCCTCGTTCTATGCCGTAAATTGCTACCGTTAGCTTTTTCAACTTCTTTTGGTGGAGCGTTTAAATTAAAGCCTCATGGCACGGAATTACGGTAGACGTGGGCTCTGTGGGCATGGGAAAAGAGGGCAGATTTTTACAAACCTACTACAGTTGAATTTTTCTTGCAATTCCTTTACTGTAAAGTTTTTGTCTGCCTATGTTAAAATCTGTTCACAAAAACTTATCCGTAGTTCCCGGTCAAGTTTTCTAACCACAGGTGTCAGCCCCGCTTCCGGGGAATTTCAACGGGGCATTTCAGGCCAAAAAAGCTGTAGCAGTCATTGGCTTTCTTGAACGCTTCCTGGGTTATCACTTTGCTGTCATATACTTTGCACTTCTGGTTGCGCAGGTTCAGGAACAATGACAGCGGCGTGATGTTTGTTTTTTTCAGCGCGTCCTGCAGCTTCTTCATCACGACCGTGACTATGAAGGTCAGGAGCAAATGGCCCCTGAACGTCTCTTCCGTCCGCACCCGCAATGGGAGCATGTCCGCGTAGTTCTTCCCTATGTCGAATACCTGCTCGATCTGCTGGCGGGTATAGTACAGCGGCAGGAGGTTGGCCAATGCTATCCGGCGCGAGGAAACCAGCACGAAGACGCCTTGCTTCTGCATGGCGTCGTGTACCTGCCCCGCGTCCATTTTCCTGTCCTTGGCGCGCTGGAAAGTCTTTTGCGCCCCGAATGATTTCCGTTCGACGTCCAGCCCGACGTAGGCATACGCGCTGTGCCCCGCCATCTCGCAAGGGACGCATTTCAGGTAGACATACCTCCCGTTGTACTCTACGAGGTTTTCCCTGCTTTCCAGCGATCCCAGGCTTTCGGCGACCGCGTCCTTGTACAGCCGCAGGTTCTCCTTCAGCCTGGTCACGAAGGATATTTTGTTGGCGAACAGCTCTTTGATGTTGTCTTCCGCGTAGTACCCGGCGTCGAGGATGGCGAACTTGGTGTTGACCCCCTGCTCCTTCAGCTCGGCGACGCACCTTATGAGCGTCGTCACGTCGATGACGTTGCCCGGGCAGTACCTGAAGTATATCGGGAGGCCCGTGTTCTGCTGCGCCACGTAGATCAGCCTGACCTCGTTGCTGACCTCCCCGTTGTGGTTCCGGACCGCCGTCAACGGGAAGTGGATGCTGTTGGGGAGCCCGGTGCTGTCGATCAGCACGTTGCCGGTGTCCAGCCCCGACCGCTCCAGCAGCTTGACATATTCCTTGAAGAACTCCCTCTGCGAGTACTCGTCGCCTATGGCGGCGAGGAAGTCGCTTATCCGCTGGCTGGACAGGTTCGCCTGCGGGTAAAGGATGCGCGCGTAGCTGCCTTCCCACCAGTCCTGCGCGTGGCAGTTCGCCATGGAGCAAAGCGCGTAGTACGCGACCATGGCGTCAAGCGTGTCCGGGTTGCCGTACCCGATGGCGTCCACGGCCCCGCGCAGCCCGCTGGCCCTTATGAAAGCGTCCAGGAAAAACGCGTCGCCGAAGTCCACGATCAGGGGCTCTTTCTTGCCCTTTCTCGCAGGGGGCACGAATTCCGCTGGCGCGGCGCCGTAGGCGTCCGACTCCAGGCTGTAGGTGAAGACGCCCCTCTCCCTGTTGCGATAGATCCCGCGGCCCTTGTCAAGCACCCTGCCAAGGTTTTTGTAGTCCTTGCTGGTTTGCTTGCCGTCCCTTTTCGAAACGTAAAGCTTCGCGTACTCGATCCCGTTCTTTTCGTCATAAGCTATGTACATCCCTGCTCCTTCTTGTGGTTAGTATTTCTAACAATCTAACCACAGTCTATCACATGCAGCTGCCCAATGCAAGAAAGAAATAGCCAGAATGGCTATTTCCCAATGTTTTTAAGAATGGCGTGCGGTGTCGGGAATGTCAGTTTCTGTCTGTGGTCAGAAAATATAACCGGGAACTACGGCTTATACAAACCTTAAAACAGGTCTTTGCTGTATGTTAAAACAGGTCTCTGCAATATGCTAAAACAGATCTCTGCCGTCTCTGCTGTGTGCTACAGCAGGTCGAGGACGGCGTCGATTTCCGCTTCGGTCGTCTGCCAGGACGTGACAAAGCGAATGGCCGTGCCATCTTCGCTTTCCCGGCCCCAGCGTTCAAACAGGACGTGTTCCTCAAGGCGGTACAAAGGTCCGTAGTCGACGCGGGCAAACACCTGGTTCGTCTCGGCCTCAGCGAGCAGCGGCACGTCAGCCTCCTTCAGCCCCGCCGCAAGCCGGAAGGCCATCGCGTTTGCCCGGCGCGCCAGGTCAAAGTACAGGCCGTCCTCCAGTATCGCTCTGAACTGGATGCCGAGCAGGAAGCCTTTTGCCAGCAGCGCGCCATGCTGTTTTATATGGTAACGGAAATCGGCGCGAAGCTCGGGGTTGCAGATCACAAGGGCCTCGCCAAACAACAGCCCGTTTTTTGTCCCGCCGAGGTAGAACGCGTCGGCAATGCTGGCGAGTTCGCCAAGCCCGACATCGCCGGCGGCGGACGTAAGCGCATAGCCCAGCCTTGCCCCGTCGACATAGAGGTACAGGCGGTACTTGTCACAAATGTCCCTCAGCGCGCGCAGCTCCCTGAGCGTATAGACTGTGCCGAGCTCGCTTGCCTGCGAAATCATTATCATCTTCGGTTTTACCATATGTTCATCCGTATGCTCTTCGATAACAGCCCGGATATCGTCGGCCCTGACTTTGCCGTTTTCGGCCGGGACGGTCAGTATCTTGTGCCCGACAGCCTCTATGGCGCCGGTCTCGTGGATGTTGACATGCGCGCTTGCCGGGGCAATCACGGCTTCGTGCGGGCGCAAAAACGCGGCCACCGCCGTGAGGTTTGTCTGTGTGCCGCCGACCATGAAATGCACGTCGGAAACCGCCCGCCCGATCAATAGCCGGACTGTCTCGGCAGCGGCAGCCGTTTCCGCATCCGTCCCGTACCCGGTGAAGCGCTTGTCTTCCGCCCACCTGATCGCGTCAAGCACATGCGGGTGCGCGGACGCGTTGTAATCGTTCATTAAATTTATTTTGTCCATAAACTCCCTTACCTTACTTCTTCCAGTCTTACCTTATAAACCTTACTTCTTTAAGTTTCCCCTGCTTCTCCCAACCGTGCCTCTGCCGGCTCTGCCTTACAAAACCTTGCTTCTTTCACCCTTATCTTTTCACCCTTATCCTTTCACCCTTTCTCCCCCAACCTTCTCCCAACCTTGCTTCCCCTGGCCTTTCTTCCCCTTCCCCTGGCCCTGCCTTGCCAAACCTTGCCGTACCCCAAATATCCAAACCGGAAAAGCCATCCTGCCGTCAGAAATAGCCAAACCGGGTCAAACCGTTATGTGTTCAATTATTAAGACGAAAAGCCGGCATTGGCATCAGCTTGTGAAGGTTGAGCCTGTGCAGCCTGTCGATTTTTTCCCTTATTTCTTCATCCTCGCAAACGCCTTCGCGGATATACCTGTCAAGGACCGCGTAGGTGAATCCCAGGTTGTCTTCGTCGGTCCTGCCGCAAAGCCCGTCGGCGGGGACCTTGTCGATATACTCCGCCGGAAGCCCGAGCTCACGCCCGACGGCCTTCACTTCGCCGACCGTCAGGTCCGAAAGCGGGGAGAAATCGCCTGCCGCGTCCCCGAATTTCGTGGCATACCCGACCCAGTCTTCGCTGAAGTTGCTGGTGTTCGCCACCCTGCCGCCGACGATGGCGGAAACAGCGTACAGTACCGTCATGCGGATCCGCGCGGGGGTATTGATGAGTGCGCCCTCCGCCAATTCCAGCCCGGCGGCCTCGACCCCGTCAAGCAGGGCCTGTACCGCGTCCTTGATATTTATCTCCATATATTGGATGCCGAGCAGCCGGCAGAGCCCGCGGGCAACGTCGATGTCGTGCTGAACCCCCTGCGGCATCAGGACGCCGACAACACGGTCATTGCCAAGCGCGCGAGCGCACAGCGCGGCCGTGACCGAGCTGTCTTTGCCGCCGCTGATCCCGATGACCACCTTTGTTTCAGGTGATGCATTGTCCCGGAAATAATCCCGAATCCATGCAACTATGCAGTTTGTAACATCTTTTGCGTCAAACATTCCAAATACCCATGAAGTTTATAAGCTTGATATATTATACATGAAAACGACACATTTTGCTTATTTTTCTACACAAAAAAGAATTGCCCCGATTGTGCCCGTGCCCGGGGTCCTCTGCGTTTCCTGCAAAACTGCCCGAAGCGGCCTCTCACACGCGGGGCGCGTAATCACAGATAGTCTCGGTCTTTTCGATCCCGGAGAGCTTGCACCCGTTGATCTTTTTCAGCCATTTTATCCAGTCCGGATCCTTCCTTTGATCCGGTCCCGCCGCCTCATACATCTCCAGCATCCGAAACAGCCGGCTCGTGACGTTGTAGTCATGGACGAGCGCATCATCTGTAAGCGCCGTCAGCGTGTATGGTGTATATTGCGGCACGTGGATGATATCGCCCGCCTCGGCGAAGAGGACCTTCCCGTCGACCTCGAGCATGAACCGCCCGGATTTGACGAGATACACGCCTTCGGACGGGGAAGGATCGAAATACTGGAGCTGGAAGTTCCTGCCGAGCCCGATTTCCCAGACCTCTTTCAGGCCGCCCAGCGCCCAGCGCCCTACTTTCAACCGAAGGGAAAGGCCGTCTATAACATCGCAGGAATAGACGGCGCTTCCCCTTGCCGTGATCTGCGGGAGATCCTTTTTCTCTACCCATTCCACGTCTGCTGGCGCCGGGAGGCCGAAATAGTGGTGTGTGGGCAGATACTCCCGCTCCATGAAAACGCTGTTGTATGCGTAGGGCAGGAAGTTCCTTGTCAGAAGGTCGTGGTCCCTGTGGTCGGCGATCATGTTCATATCAGAAAACATCTCGCGCCAGACGAAGCCTTCGTCGATGAAGACCATGCCATGCGGGACATAAGGCGGGATGTTGATAATATCCCCTTCATTACAAACGCAGCTCTTGCCGTAAAGCGTCAGCTCCATATGCCCTTTTTCCACGACGAAGGTCTCGATGCCCCTGTCGTGATAGTGGTACGGCACGCGGTAGTTACCCAAATGGTAAGTCGAGTCGCTGATCTCATTCACCTGGTCGGGGCCGTATGGAGGGACATAGAGGTCAATGAAGTAATTGCCTTCATTACACCTAAGAACTGCGTCATCGGCGCCCTTGAATACGATTTTGTCGTTGATAAGTTCCATACGCCCGCCCCTCCTCTAAATGCCCGACACCGAAGTCGCCCAGCAGTTGTACTTCCGCAGGATCGGCACGACAGCCCCTTCCCAGTCGGACAAGCCGGCCGGCGACGCGTCCTTGACGGATTGCAGGTGCTCAAGAAGGAACAGCAATTGGCTCTGCTCGTTATAGTCGAGCACCCTGGCGCCGGCCTCGGGGAAGCTGATGGAAAAAGGCCTCCACGGAGGGATGTGGATGGAATCCTCGGGCCCCGCCTCATAAGCCATCCCTTCGCATTCCACCACCATCCCTCCCGAAAGCACGTAGAGGAGGGGGTAATCCCCAAAAGGCTCGGCAAACTCTATCCGAAGGCCTTTTTTTGGGTGTAATTCCCACACTTCCTTGACGCCGTCAAAATCCCACCTGCCGATCCTGAGATGGAAGTCGCCTGCCGCCGTGTTGAATGTGCGGATGAACCTGTCTTTCGGCCTGACCCACGAGACCTCGCTCTTGTCGACGAGTTCCACCCGCGGGAATTCACTTCTGTAGAGGTCCCCAAGCTCCTCGAAGTAGCGGCCCATGAAAGCCTCGTTATCCCTCCATTCGGGATAGAGCCTCCCGAGGCGCATTTCCATATCAACACCGTAGTAAAGCTGAATGTCGTCAAACATCTCAAGCCATGTGACGCCCTGCCCGGGTACGGTCTCATGGTTTATGAAGCCGTGCTGGACATGCGGCCGCGTGAAGAAGATATCGCCCTCGCCGATCATGGTATGCTGATGGTTGAGCCACGCCTCCACTTCCCCCGATGTGCACAAGAACGTCTCATACCCCCATAGATGGTCGTGATAGTCCACGCTGATCCCATCGTACCACCAGACCGTACCGTATTCGTTCATACGCTTTGCCCCCTCGGGGAGGTTTTGAAGGAAGGCGCAGCGTTCGTTTTCGATTGCCAGCGCGTGGATATGGCCGCCTTTCTTTCGCAGTATCGGCAGATAGATGCCGGGGTTATAATCGTTTTCCCCGAAAGCGACGAAGGGGTTGTTTTTCATCGCCTCTTTCATATTGTCGAATATTTCTTTTGTCCTCATGCCCGTGGATGCCATGTTTCTTCCTCCATGCTTTCCGTCCGTGCTTTCTCTTCTGCGCCCCGCCTCCTAGAAAAGTTTCCGGAAACCTTTGACCGAGTATTCCCTGCCTTCTTTTTTCGCTTTCAGGGCTTCCATCAAAGCGGTGTAGCTTGCGCGCGTGATGGGGAACATAAAGGCAAAGACCGCGGCTGCAAGGCCAAGTATGCCCGGCAGCCATGTGTTGATTGCCATGATGGCGGAAAGCGCGGATTCCCCTTGCTGCTGCAGCGCGCCGTTGTAGCCGAAGTGGTCAAGGATCTGGCCGTTCAGCCAAAGCGCAATGCCCGCCCCCAGCTTTTGCGTGAAGCTCATAAGCGACGCGATCGACCCTTCGCGCCTCTTGCCGTTGAGGAATTCGTCAAACTCATTTATGTCGTACATCAGGGAAGCGGAAAGCGCCCAGTAGCCGCTGTTGCCGAATTGGAAGACCAAAAGATAGATGCAAAGCACGATAAACGACGGGAAGCCGATGAAGTAAAAAGCTACCATGCCGATGGCCCCGATGAGGAGCGCCGGGAAGTAAATGCTCCTCTTGTCCCATTTAGTTGCGCCCCAGTTGTAAAACGGCAGCCACGCGATGGATATCAGCGAAAGGACGACGAAAGCAAGCGACTGCTGCTGCGGCGAGTAGCCCAGGTTGTTTGCCATCAGGTACACCAGGCCGCCCGACGCCATCGAGCAGACGATCGCCCAAAGCATGGCAGAGCCGATAATGATCCTGAAAGGCTTGAGCAGAAATATGCTTCCGTAATTCCTGAAAAACCCGCCAACGCCGGTGCTTTGCGCCTCGGCATTCTTGATGGCCGCCTCTCCGGTCGGCTCGCCGCCCTTTGTCAGGCGCCAGCAAACCAGGATCGCGGCGGCAATGATCAAGGCAAAGATGATGCCGACATTCCTCCAGCCGTCCACGCCTGTGCCCCCATATGCAATGGTATTGTCCACGATAAGCGGCGGCGTGGCCGAGGCCATCATTACCGCAAAACCCATAACGACGGAAAACCATATGCGAAGGCTTGTCCTTTCGTCGAAGTCCTGCGTCATCTCCGCGCCGAGCGCAAAGTACGGAATGACGAAGAGCGTGTAGCCCGTCCAGAAAATCAGCGCGCAGGCCGTGAAATATATGATTTGCCCGGTCAGGGAAAATTCAAAATTATTGAATATAAAGAAGACCGCGAGGCAATACGGGATCAGCGAGAAGAGCATCAGCGGGCGCCTTCTCCCGTTCGGGTTCTTCCGGTTGTCCGAAAAATGCCCGATGATGGGGTCTGTGATCGCGTCCCAGCAGACCGCGATGAGGGAGATCGTGCCCGCGATTCCTGCCGGCACCCCCGCGTAGTCCGTGAGGAAGAACAGGAAGAAGAAATAGAAAACGTTGAACCCGCAAGAGTCCGTAAGCGCGCCGATGGCATAGCCGGCCTTCATCCGTATGGGCAATCTGTGCCTTTGTTCCCTGGTTTCCATAAAACACCCCTTTCAAACGCTAATCTTCCCGGTCCTTGCACAAGGCCAGGAATTCTTTCAGGTCTTTATTATTGTTGTTTCTGTGCCAGTAGAAATGTATATCGATCTCATGTTGGCCGCCGATGATATCGAGGCAGCGCACATTGTCGTTCATGCGGTGGGTCGACTTTTTGGGGCAAAAAGCGATGCCGTTGCCGGTTTCGACCTCAAGGAGCATCATGTCGGAGGAATTCACAGCCTTGAAGTTTGGCGTGAAGCCGTCTTCGCCGCAGTTTTCGATCATATCCATTATATTGATCCTGCCGGAATTGATATCGACCAGGATCAGCTCATCTTCCGGGATCTCCGTTGAGTCGATGGATCCTCTGTCCGCCAGCCGGTGGTCCTTCGGCACGACCAAAGCCAGCTTGTCATGCCAGCCGGATGTCATTTCTATCTTCTTCGCGGATTTGATTTCCCTGCCGTAGGAACACACGACGTCGCAGCTTTCGTTTTGCAGTTTTTCAAGAAGGGCCTGCGCCGGGGCCTGGATGAAAGCGACCTGGACGTCCGGCCGCATTTGTTTGAAGGCGTTTACGCGCTCCGTTAGCAGGTCTATCTCGACGGCGGACACAAAGCCGATCGTAAGGAGGTTGTCCGACTTACCGTACATATGTCTCAGGTTGTTGACGCTTTTGTCCGAGAGGTCTACGATCCTTATTGCGCTCTCGAGGAATACGGCGCCGGCAGGTGTAAGTGTTACGCCGACCGCCTCTCTTTTGAAGAGCCTGCAGCCAAGCTCTTCCTCAAGCGAGGATATCTGCTGGCTGATGGCAGAGTTGGACAGAAAGTGCTCTTTTGCCGCCTTGTTGAAGCTCAAACTCTTCGCGGCGGATATGAAATATCTCAGGCTCTCGATACGCATTCTCAAACTTCCCCATTGTCGTTGTAAATACTGCCAATACGCTGCCTGTTATTTCCACCCTTATCTCATATTGTAAAGTTACGCCCACCCAAAATCAAATGGGAAAAAGCGTTTACCCCGGTAAGGAATGCTTACCGCCAACAAAGTCTGCGAAAAAATCATGATATAGACAACGAAATATCGTCGGAATTACAGCGTTTATGTGATATATTCGCCGCAGGAGGGGACGCGGGATGGAAACGATAGGAACGATAGAATGGCTTGGGAAAGAGCTTGGGTGCACGCCGGAACAGGTGGATATGGGGTTTTGGGGGGATGAGGAAGCGATAAGCGTAGAGGCCTTTAATGCTAGGTTATATCACATAGAAAATATATACTACTCAATCGAATCAAATAAAATCAAAGGAATCTTAATAAGTGTAAACAATTCAAGTCCAACAGTAATTGAAAAGTTGATTAAAGAAAACAAGGATCTTGAGAATCTTTGTCTTTGGGTTGAAAGCCTCTCAACAATGCCGGATGCGCTCCAGAAGCTCACACGACTGTCATCGTTGGATATAAGGTGGACCAATATTAAAGAATTGCCGGAGTGGATCGGAAGGCTGGGCAGGCTGACATCACTGTCTATATGTTCAAATAGAATCAGAGAATTGCCAGATAGCATAGGGGATCTCGCCGGGCTGGCCTCGCTTGATATAAGCTATAACAAGATCACAGAATTACCGGATAGTATCGGGAACATCGCTGGGCTGACAAAGCTTGATATGGGCGGGAACCAGATTGCGACGATACCGGATAGTATCAGGAGCCTCGCCAATCTGACAACGCTTGATATAGGATATAACCGGATTACGGAATTGCCGGATTGGATTGGGAAACTCGCCAATCTGACAACGCTTGATATAGGATATAACCAGATCGCGGAATTGCCGGATTGGATTGGGAAACTCGCCAATCTGACAACGCTTGATATAGGGTATAACCGGATCACGGAATTGCCGGATTGGATCGGGAAACTCGCCAATCTGACAAAGCTTTTTATGTCCATGAACAAGTTCACAGAATTGCCAGAGAGCATCGGGAACCTCACTGGGTTGACATCGCTTGATATTAGCAGGAATGGAATCAGGGTATTGCCGGATAGCATCGAGAATCTCACCGGGCTTACAACGCTTGATATAAGCGGTAACCAGATCGCAGAATTGCCTGAATGGATTGAAAGCCTCACCAGGCTTAAAACGCTTGATATAAGCGAGAACCTAATCACTAAATCGCCGGATAGGATCGGGAAACTCGCCAATCTGACAACGCTTGATAATTGAGTGCGCGGAGTCTTGCAAGAAGGTCTTTCCCGGCAGGTGGCACCGGATCAAAGAAAAACTGAAATCCCGATTTCCGGGAGTGGCGCCTGTCATATTATTCTATTCTTTTAAGGCGGCCTCCAGCCAGAAAGAAGCGTCCTTATGGCTTTTTTTACAACCTTTGCCTTTTTGATAGTGCTGGGCCAGCATGCGCATAGAAAAGACATTGCCTTCCTTGGCTCCTTCCAAATAATATTCAAATGCTGCAAGATTGTCTTCTTCCCGCAGTTTTTTCAGGAACGCCCTGTCCTCTTCTATTTTCAAATTCTTGATGGCATCGCAAAAATAGCCCCTGACAAAACAAATGTCTATATTTTCCGCATCAGCTTTCTCTATCAGCCTCTTTGCTGTATCTACATAGCCCGCCATCAAATCCATATACCCAGACTTGCTGCATGCCTCTATCAAGCCACCATGGGCGGGCGAGTTATTGTTTCCAATGATAGCGTCAAGCACCATGCGGATTTGCTTGTGGAATTGTTTGCCCAAAAACCCGTTGGCCAAATCAAGCAGTCTTGCATAATCATCGTGCTTTGCATCATCGAATTGGTTTGTCGCCAATCTCTTCAGCTGTGAAAAAGCCCACCAAGCGTCTTTGCGCGGCGTGCTGCTATAGTTTTGAAAAGACTCCTCTATTTTCTCCCTGCGCCATATAGATTCGGTTTCTGTGCTGATTCTGAGCGCATAGTATTCATTACAGCGGTCAGGATCCTCCCTGCTGATATGGAAGTCGCTACAGCCCATCGCTTTGAAATAGCGTTTTGCGTCTTCCAGGTTTTTTATTGGGTGATTACTTATGTCGACCATATTTTTTTCTGCTCCATATTGTTTGCTTTGTTGCCCTTATCCCTTTGCAGGGGCCATCTTGATTTGGCACTGCCTTTTACGAGCGTCTTCGTCAAAAGACCCGCAGCCCAAAGTAAATACCCGAAATAAGTATAGCAAAACTGGCGCCTTGGAGGAAAATATAAATGCTTGGCGACGGAAGGACTATTTCCTGGTTTCCGGGTTCCATACCGCCCATAACGCCGTCAACTTCAAAGAGCCGCCGCCGCTTTGTTTGTGGTATTATAGCGGAATGGATATTGAACAAATAAAATATGAAATGAGCGGCCTTAAGGGGCAGCTTGCCGGACTCGCGGACGCCATGGGCGCGGAGGCGCTTTCCGCCCGCCTGCTCGAGCTGGGCGCGAAGAGCGAGCAGCAGGAGTTCTGGAGCGACCACGAGGCGGCGAGCGCCCTTTTAAAGGAAAAGAAAGCGGTCGAGACAAAGCTTTCCGGTTATGGGCGGCTGAAGGATGAGTATGAGGATCTGGAGGTCCTGCTCGAGCTTGCCGGGGAGGATCCGGACGGCGGCCTTTCGGAAGAGGCCTCCGATGCTTACACAAAGCTTGTAAAAGACCTCGACGCCATGAAGATCGCCAACCTGCTCGACGGCCCCCACGACGCGGCAAACGCGATAGTCACCGTGCACTCGGGCGCCGGCGGCACGGACGCCCAGGACTGGGCCGAGATGCTCCTGCGCATGTACACGCGCTGGGCCGAGGCCAGGAAATACAAGGTAAGGCTCTGGGAAGTGCAAAGCGCCGACGAGGCCGGCATCAAAAGCGCGACCTTCACGGTCGAGGGCGAAAACGCGTACGGCTATTTAAAGACAGAGAAGGGCATCCACCGCCTTGTGCGTATCTCGCCGTTCAACGCCCAGGGCAAACGGCAGACGAGCTTTGCCTCCATCGACGTTATGCCGGAGGTCGACGATACGGTGAGCGTCGACATCGCTGACAGCGACCTGCGGATAGACACTTACCGCTCCTCGGGCGCGGGGGGGCAGCACGTCAACAAGACGGACAGCGCCGTGCGCATCACGCACCTGCCGACCAATATCGTAGTCACCTGCCAGAACGAGCGCTCCCAGCACCAGAACAAGGAAGTCGCCATGCGCATCCTCATGTCCAAGCTGCTGGAGCTCGCCGAGCGCGAGCACAAGGAAAACCTCGCCGAGCTCGCCGGGGACTACAGCCAGATTGCGTGGGGCAACCAGATACGCTCCTATGTCTTCCACCCGTACTCGCTGGTGAAGGACCACCGGACGGAGGCGGAAAACGGCAATGTGCAGGCTGTAATGGACGGGGACCTCGACCTCTTCATCAACGAAAAGCTCAAACAACGCGACGCATAGTTATGGGCGGAAAAATGCAAGTGCCCACGAGCCTACGGCAAAGGCAGACTGAGTGATGAAAAATAGCGGCGCCGGCTTCTCACAAATCAACACAGCCCTATTCGACCTGGACGGCACGTTGATGGACTCAAACGAGCTCATCGACGACACATGGCGCTACACGGTAAAGGCGCTCACGGGCCGCGACATCACAGACGAAGATGTGCGCCTGACCATGGGCGAGATGCTCGCGGATTCCATGCGCCGCCTCCTGCCCGACGTTGGCGTAGAGGAAGCGCTGGAGGTATACCGGGCGTACCAGCGCGATTTTTTTCTTGAACGGATCAGATTGTTTGAAGGCGCGGAGGATGTGCTGTTGGCGCTGCGGGCTGCCGGCTGCAAGACCGGGCTTGTGACGAGCCGTCTGAAAAGCTCGACGGAAAGGGCTCTTACGCATTTTGGCATAGGCGGCCTTTTCGACGCCGTACTGACCGCGAGCGACACGGAGGTGTTCAAGCCCGACCCGGCGCCGATATTCGCGGTCCTGGAAAAGCTCGGCAGCAGGCCCGGGGAGGCGCTCTACGCCGGCGATACGGTACACGACATTGAGGCCGGCCTCGCGGCAGGCGTATTCACCATACTCGTGGACTGGTCGTTCGCCCTGCCGCCGGAAAAACGCGCAGGCTGCCCCGCGCCGGACATGGTTATAGAAAGCCTTAAGGATATCTCCGTGCTGCTCGGCGTTTGATAAAATAACGGGTTCGCCGCCGGGGCAGTATTTTGCTGTAACACTTGATTTGTCGCAGAGGTAGCATTATGCAGAAACACTTGGTTCACCACCGGGGCAGTATTTTGCAGAGGCAATGGTCTTGATTCCAAAGGTAGCGTTATTATGCCGAAACGGTCACACAGGGCAAACCGCCAGATAAAGCGCAATATTACCGGCTATCTGGGCAGCGGGAAACCGGATAGCGCCGGGGCCGTCGCCGCGCTTTTCCACATTCTCGCCGCGCTCATCGCGATCCTGCTGCCCCTCTCGCTTATGACCCTTGCCGCCGGCATTGTCTTGCGCGTGCCGGACCTGATGTCGTTTGAAATCGACAGGAGCGGAGTGCTCCAGGAGTTCGGTGTAGACGCCACGCCCGACGAAGTGGCCGATGAGATCTCCGGCTACCTGAGGCACAAAAAAGACTCGCTGGAACTGACGACGCAGGTCGCGCACAAGGACGTCCCGGTATTCTCCTTTATGGACGAGGTCAACCTGGACAGGATACGCGCCCTTCTGGACAAGGCGCTGTACCCGTCGATCGGGGCCCTCGCGCTGTCGGCCGCCCTTTTCGCCATAGCGCTGCTTGCGGGGCGAAGGCGCCATTTGACGCGCGCGATGCGTGCCTCGGCAGCCATCTACGCGTGCGCCGCCTGCTTCACGCTGGCGCTGGCGCTTCACCCGCCGCTCCGCGAGGCTGTCTTCTCCTGGCAGCCGGGCGTGGATTTTTCGGGCGGCGGCCTGCTGCCGCGCCTCTTCGGAGGCCTCTACCCGATACTTTCGGCGGGCATGTCCTGCCTGGTTTCGTTTATAATATACATTACGCTATACTCTGTGGCGCGGAGGCTTGCCGCGGAGAAGGAGACGATGTTCAGGTAGCAAGTAGCAGGTAGCAGGTAGCAGGCAGCAAGTGGCAGCAAGTGTAGCAAGTATAATTACATAGCATGACATGTCCTTTCGTGCTATGATAGTTTGAAAAGAGGTTTTTAATATGACATATTCCGAAGCGCAGCAAAAATTGCTCGAAGCAGACTCCGACATAGACCGTTATTTTTATGGCAGGATTTGTGACGCGTTTCTTCTGGCATCCCAAAAAAAGTGTTAAAGGCCGATGGGCTTACATGGAATGCCCGTACAGAAGAATTTGTTGCTGCAAGATAGACGTTGCAGGATTCCTACCCAAAGACATCGTGGGAAGTTTTTCGCTATATTGATAGCCCGGATGACGGGGGAAAAGGAGGATCGAAATGGTATATGTACATCTTGCAGATGGGTTTGAGGAAATCGAGGCGCTGACGATAGTCGACCTTTTGAGGCGCGCGGACATCGAAACCGAGACGGTTTCAATAATGGGGCGGCTGCCCGTAACGGGGGCGCACGGCGTGAAGGTCATCGCCGACATCCTCTTTGAGGACGCAGTCTACAGCTCCTGCGGGCTCATCGTGCTGCCCGGCGGCATGCCCGGCGCCTCGAACCTGGACGCCCACGAGGGCCTGCGCGAAAAGATACTGTCTTTTAACAACCAGGGCAAGCCGCTTGCCGCCATCTGCGCCGCGCCGCTCGTGCTCGGCCACGCCGGCGTGCTCGCGGGCAAAAAGGCCACCTGCTACCCGTCGTTTGAAAAGGAGCTTGAGGGCGCCGTGCTTTCCACCGAAGATGTCGCAATCGACGACGGGGTCATCACGTCGCGCGGCCCCGCGACGGCCATGGCCTTCGCCCTTGCCATCATCGGGATGCTGAAAGGGGAAGGGGCCGCGGGCGAGATCGCCGAAGGCCTGCTCTACAGATAATAGCAGAGCGACGGGTTCGGCTGGAACAGAGCGGCGGCGGGAACTGGACCATCTGCTTCAAGGACGACATCGCGCTCAAGAAGAAAAACGGAGCGAAGCTGAATTCCAGCTATACCCTCAAGATAGGGCTCTGGGCCGACGGCACATACAAAGTGGAAAAAAGGCTTGAAATCGCAGTTGGGTTTATTGCAAGTCCTGCTTATTTAATTGCCATCAGTTCTGCCACCTTCAGAAAGTAGTCTTTGTCCCAAATGCCCAGCTTTGATTCATCGTCAATAAAATTTAAAACGTCTTTTTTTACAAGCTCAATGTCGACATTTCTGATTTTCTCGCGGAGAGCCTCTTTAAAAGTATCAGCAGAAAAGGGCTCGTCCGTATTTCCAAACTGTAATGCCCTCTCATTAAAATGTCCGAGATCCATAGCCACGCCCTTACGAACATACCACTCAAAATCATACCAATCGCGACCTTTGACTCTGTCCCGCCAACCGCGGTACAACAAAGCGCTCATTTTTCCCGCGAAAGACGAAGGCAGCGAATAGCACCTCGCCATAAATGAGTATGGTTTCATTGAAAGATTGTATTCTGTCTCAAAACCCAGCGGTGGATCTGTGTCGATTTCAAATTCCACTCTAACTTTTGGCATAAGCTTTCCACTTAAGTCGAATACCTGCGTATTATCTGTTAAAAATGCCGATTCAATGGCGGTTTTCCCGGACGATTTTTTTCTGGTAATAATAACTTCCCGCCCAGCTAATGAAAATTCGTCGGCAATTGAGCTGAAATACGTTTCCAGTGAAAAATTATTATCCGGGGACAGCAAGGTAAAAACCAAGTCTTCTGAAAAGCGGTCAAGCCCATAATATATTTTTAAACACGTTCCCCCGTAAAAGGCTGCGTGCTCAAAAAAACCGCCTCTATTCAATCCCGCAAGGGCAATAACCTGCATAGTCTCCCGGATCGCGCATTTCTGCCCATATGAGCTTTTAGCCTCATATAAAGCAACCATATCATCAAATAAACTAACTGCCATTTCTGCAATACTCCTTTAGCAACCCCATTTCCTTACGCTTCACGCCTGCCTCAACAACCTTGTCGAAAATTGAAAAATCAATAGCTTCAAGATTTGAAAAATCAATACGCATGTCTTCTTCCAAGTACTCACGCATAGCCTTTGCTGACTGAATCCGCAGCTTCGGCGTCACTGCAATCATATCGCAAACCGCTTTTTCGGGCGATGCAATAAGAAACGAAACGCCATCCATTGAAACGGATTTGATACCAATTGAAAAATACTCGAGCTTAGCTGAATGGTATTCAAACCTTCCAAGTTGAGTCATATATATTTTGCTGCGTTTTGTTGTCATTGAACGTACAGAATACACACGCTCAGGTATCATTCCGTAATATTCAAGCGCCGTTTGCATTGAAACATACGAAGGCCCCCGAATAATATTAGCAATCAATTCGCGCGGGACTAACGCAGCGTTGTCCAATGTGCAAGGCAAAAACAGCCCTTTCTTCAGCCTGATCAACTCTCCCGCCGAAACAAGGCGAGCGATTTTATCCTTAGGGGAATTGTATGCACGGTACTTTTCTTTCAGTACGTCGTATGTTACCGGAACCATCAGTTCCGCAGTAGAATTTGCACTCATAATCGCATTATAGTCGAATATCTATGCAAAATCAACTGGAAAAATCGTCCGCTGTGATAAAATCGCTTGCCTGGACAAAAAGGGGACAAAAAGGTTGACGGTTCTTCGTCTTAGGAAAAAGCGGGAAGCAGTTTGCTTCGATTACATTGATTATGAGTCCAGCATGTGTTCGACGGCATCTGCGATAAACGCGGACCTGTTGTTTGTTATCCGGTCGATTTTTCTGACAAGGCGTTCATCAAGGCTTATATTGAACTTTTTTGTTTTCGGTTTTATCGGATACAGGGCAATTTTCGTAACATAGAATTGATACTCTCTTTCCCATTTATCCCAATCGTCCCACTCGGCTTTGATTTGCTCGAGCGTGCGCGGGGGCGGCAATGGCGATATGTCTTCGGCATAAAATGACAAGGCTTCGTGTGCCATTCGAAATGCATCGTCGAAATCATCGCCCGCAGAAAAGCATCCGCTCAGATCCGGGAAGACCACGCCGATGCTGCCTGATCCATCATCATACTCAAAGAGCGCTATGTATTCCCGTGGCGTTTTATTTTTATTGATTCTGCTCATATCATATCTCCTTTACGATTATTTAAGGCCAGCCATTGTTAGTATCCTCAACGCTGTCCCCGGAGGCACAATGCTTTTTGGATGAGGAATCACAACAATGCCGGGCTTTATCAAGTGTTTGTATTTGTGATGGCTTCCCGTAATCTTCACAAGATACCAGCCATCCTCTGTGATGATGCGAATCAGGTCATTACTGCTGTATCTTATTGGCATATAGTCTCCTTTATAGTATACATAAAAATGTACACTGTCAAATACTATTAAATACTATTAATGGTAATATATAACATTTTGTTTGTCTTGTCAATCACCGGCGTTATGCGTTCTTTGAAAACAGCAATACGGCTAAATGTGGCTTTAAAAGCATAGATTTAGCCGGTTATACTCACATTCAGACTAGTGCGGTCAAGAGTAATATTTCAAACAATGTTGAAGGCGTTTGCCGAAGAGATAAAAACAAAAAAAGCGCTGCATACCACACTTGTAACAACCTACGGGGTTAAGCGAAACAAGTATTATTATGCAGTCCAGTCTGAAGTAACGCTCCAGGATTTGTTTGCTTGAAGCAGATTGTCTCCTCTGCATCCTGATGCCGATGCCGGCGGCAGCCGGGTAA
>Ga0082212_10002869_pt1 | contig 24714 bp, 14 predicted proteins | sample TergutNt197P3_FD_71548 | JGI IMG/M metagenome (GOLD analysis project Ga0082212, IMG submission 71548) | Neocapritermes taracua P3 segment gut microbial communities from Petit-Saut dam, French Guiana - Nt197 P3 | ecosystem: Host-associated > Arthropoda: Insects > Digestive system > Gut ... | reverse complement strand
GCCGGCGACGGCGGGGTCCCCCGAGGCGGGCGCCCGGGCGGCGCCGACGGCGGCGGCCACGCCCCGCGCCGGCAGCCGCAGCGGCCGGGCCGGGTCGGAGGCGCCGGGCGTCCCGGGCAGGGCCACGGGCACGCTGGCGGCGACCGCGGCGGCGGTGGGGAACAGCCGGGTCAGCCCCTCGAACGCCGACTCGTACGGTGCGCCGAGCGCGGCCGCGAGCCGACCCAGGTGGCCGGCGGCGGCGGCGACGGAGATCTGCTGGCCCACGATCGCGCGCACCACGAGCTCGTGCGGGTCGACGGCCCCGGGCACGCGGATGCCGGGCGTCGCCGCGACCAGGGACGCGAGCGCCGGGTCTGCGGCCAGGGCGTCGTCGACGGCCACGGGGTCGGCGTCGAGGTCGAGCAGCCGGCGGGCGCGCGCCACGGCGGTCGCGACGTCGGCCAGCGACGTGAGCTCGACGCCGAGCGTGAGGGTCCAGCCGCCGGGGGAGGTGTGCGGCACGGCCGTCAGCTCGAGAGCCGCGGGGCCGTGGGGCAGCAGCAGCGTCCGGGCGTGGCGCAGCGTCCCGTCGGGTCCCGACGACGACGCCTCGACGCCCGCGACCGCGCGCACGGCGAGGAACCGGAAGATGCCCGGCGCGTCGAACGGCTGCCGGACGGGCAGCTGGAGCGACAGGCGCACCCGGTCGCCGGGGCCCGAGGCCGCGGCGCCGACCCGCCCGGCGGCGGCACGCACGGCCGTGGGCGTCGCGTCGAACACGGCGAGGAACGTGTCGTTGAACTGGCGGATCGAGCCGAACCCCGCGGCGAACGCCACGTCCGCGAGGCGCAGGTCGGTGCCCACGAGCAGGGCGCGCGCCGTCTGGGCGCGCTGCGCGCGGGCGAGCGCGAGGGGCCCGGCGCCCAGCTCGGCGGTGAGCAGCCGGTGCACGTGGCGGGGCGTGTACCCGAGCCGCGCGGCCAGCCCGCCCACGCCCTCGCGGTCGACGACGCCGTCCGTCACCAGGCGCATCGCGCGCCCGGCCAGGTCGCGGCGCAGGTTCCACTCGGGCGTGCCGGGGGCGGCCTCGGGCAGGCAGCGCTTGCACGCGCGGTAGCCGGCCTCGTGCGCGGCGGCCGAGGTCAGGTAGAAGGTCACGTTCTCGGGCCGTGGCGTGCGGGCGGGGCACGACGGGCGGCAGTAGATGTGGGTGGTGCGCACCGCCGTGAAGAACTGCCCGTCGAACCGGGCGTCCCGAGCGGCGATCGCGCGGTACCTCTCGGCGAAGTCGGGGCTCATGGGAACGATCCTCCCCGACCGCACCCCCTCAGGGCTAGCGGGAATCGGACGCGGCGGCACAAAGTGTTCATCGCCCGGCCAGGGCTCGTTCAGCGAGGCGTGGCACGGTGCCCGCCATCCGATACTTTCGAGGTCTCGGGCACCGGGCCGCGAATTCGGTGCCTACCCTGCGAGAGCCTCGGGCGCCCTCGGGCGGCGAGAGCCAGCGGTCGAGGTCGAGCGCACGGTCGTCGAAGACGTCCTCGGCGCCCGGCGGTGAAGAGCACCACGGCGGCCCCGTGCCGTCGGCCCCACGACGCTGGAAAGGCCCGCGCATGACTCTCATGGAGACCCGTCGGACGGCGCACGCCGTGCCCGCCCGCAAGGAAGCCCTGGTGGCCGAGTCCATCGCCGTCGCGGGCGGGGTCGCGCGCCTGGCGGTGCCGCTCGGGGTGCCTTCGGCGCTCGCGCAGCGCTGGGACCTGGCCGGCGACTTCCAGGTGCGCACGCTCCACGTGGTGCGGGCCGGCGGCCGGGCGCGCGGCGTCGCGCTCACGGTGCACCGCCCCGCGTCGGCGTACGAGAAGATCGCCGGCTGGTGGCTCGCCGACCCGACCGCGGCCACGGAGCTGCTGGGCGCGGTCGTCGAGCACGCGCGCGCCGGGGGTGCCGTGGTGGTCAAGGCCGAGGTGGACCCGCGGTCTGTCTCCGCGCCCGACCTGCTGGTCGGTGCGGCGCGCGTGGCCGGGTTCGTCCCGGTGGCGGCGCCCGTGTGCGGCGGCCCGGTCCCGGCGGAGCCCCACGGCGTCCCCGCCGGCCTGGTCCGGTGGCTCGACGGCGCCCCCGCGCCCGCGCACGTGCCGTACTACCGCCAGACGACGGAGCTCACCAGCGGCCCCGTCGCGCTCGCGACGGCGCTCGCCGCCGCGGGGGAGCCCGCCCTGCCCGCCCGGGAGCAGGAGCTCGAGCTGTACCGCGAGGTCACCATGTTCGACGGCGTGGACCCGTTCGGGCTGGCCGTCGCCGCCGCCGCGCGCGGCCACCGCCCCCGCGTGCTCATCTCGACGCCCGACCCGATCCTGCTCGAGGGCGTCACCGCCGCCTGGGACCGCGACACCCGGTCGCTGATCCAGCGCGGCTTCCGCGACCGCGCGCTGGCCGCAGGGCTCGAGGTCGAGACGCGCGAGTTCGCGATCGGCGAGGTCGTCGCCCACGTCGCCGCGGGCGGCACGGCCGTGGTGCTCATCGACCAGCACCCGCTGCTCGCCGAGCCGTACCCGCACTGGGTCACGGTGCACGCGGCGCGCGGCGACGTCGTCGTGCTGCACGACCCGTGGACCGACGCGCACCTGGGCGAGTCGTGGCTCGACGCCGCCGACCTGCCCCTGCCGCTCGAGACCCTCGACCGCATCGCGGCGTGGGGCGAGCCGTTCTACAGGGCGGCGCTGCTGTTCCGCTGACGCCTACGCGGCGCCGGCGGGCATCCGCTCCTCGAGCCACGCCAGCACGGTGCGCAGGTACTCCTCGCGCGCCGGTGACGGCGACAGCGCCAGGTCGTGGGCGCCGCCCTCGATCTGCTGGAACGTCACGTCGGAGCCGATCCGGGCGGCGCCCGCCCGGATCTGCTCCACGGACAGCACCGAGTCCGTGGTGAGCACCTCGGAGTGTGCCTTCTTGTGCGGACCGGTGCGGGTCGAGGCGAGCACCAGGGTGGGCACGCCGACGTCGAGCGCGCCCGCGTTGAGCCGGCGCTGCCCGGCCCGCACGGTGCGCACCCAGCCGGCCCGCGCGCGGAAGCCGGTGTGCGGCTTCCAGGCGGTGTCGAAGTCCCACTCGCCGCCGCTCGCGGAGTGCAGCGCCCGGCCGTAGTAGTCCTGCACGCCGCCGACGGGGAGCCGCGGTGCCACGCGCCCCACCACGCGCAGCGCCTGCGACACGGGCCCGCGCAGCAGCCAGCCCTCGTTGAGGTCGAACCAGGGGGAGTTGAGCACCAGGGCGTCGGCGCGGCCGGGGCGCCCGGCGGCCCACAGCGTGGCGACCAGGCCGCCCATCGAGTGCCCCAGCAGCACGAGCTTCTGGTGCCCGGCGTCCCGGACGGCAGTCGCCGCGGCGTCGAGGTCCTGCGCGTGCAGGGCGAGGTCGGCGGCGATGTTGGGGTCGCGGCCCGCCGCCGTGTGCGCGGCGAGCGACCGCCCGAACCCGCGCAGGTCGACGGCGTAGAACGCGTACCCGGCGTCGGCGAGCGCGCGGGCGACGTGGGGGTGGAAGAAGTAGTCGACGAACCCGTGCACGTACAGCACGGCGACCTTCCCGGACAGCGACGGCACGTAGCGCACCAGCGTCGCCTCGGCGTCGCCGGGGAGGGCGAGGGTGCGCTGCTCGAAGTCCTCGCCGAGCACGTCCTCGTGCCAGTCGCTGCTCTGCATGCGTTCATGGTGCCAGGCGCCGGTGCGTCAGGACGGCGCGTCCGCGGGTGAGTTGCGGGGCCACGGCCCGCGGGTGACGCACAAAGTTGAGCGGAATAGACTCAACTTTGCACGGGTTCCCTGATCAGACCCCTGTCGCCCACCTCGGAGCACCTATGGACATCAAGCTCACCACCATGTCGCAGCAGGCCGTCGGCGACGCCGCCCAGTCGGCGTCCGCGGCCGGCAACCCCCAGCTCGAGCCCGCCCACCTGCTCGCCGCGCTGCTCGCGCAGCAGGGCGGCGTCGCCGTCGGGCTGCTCGACGCCGTCGGCGCGAGCACGCAGGAGATCGGCCGCCACGTGCGGGCCGCCCTCGTCGCGCTGCCGCAGGTCAGCGGCACGACGACGGCGCAGCCCTCCGCCTCGCGCGCCACCACCGCCGTGCTGACGGCCGCCCAGAAGGAGGCCGAGGCGCTCGGGGACGAGTACGTCTCCACCGAGCACCTGCTCATCGGCATCGCGGCCGGGTCGTCGTCCGCGGCGCAGGCCCTGACCAGCGCGGGCGCCACCGCCGACGCGCTGCGGGCCGCGCTGCCCGCCGTCCGGGGCTCCTCGCGCGTCACGAGCCCCCACCCCGAGGGCACCTACAAGGCCCTGGAGCAGTACGGCACCGACCTGACCCAGCGCGCCCGCGACGGCAAGCTCGACCCGGTGATCGGCCGCGACTCCGAGATCCGCCGCGTGGTGCAGGTGCTGTCGCGCCGCACCAAGAACAACCCCGTGCTCATCGGCGAGCCCGGCGTCGGCAAGACGGCCGTCGTCGAGGGGCTCGCGCAGCGCATCGTCGCGGGCGACGTGCCCGACTCGCTGCGCGGCAAGCGGCTCGTCTCGCTGGACCTCGCGAGCATGGTGGCCGGCGCCAAGTACCGCGGCGAGTTCGAGGAGCGCCTCAAGGCCGTGCTGGAGGAGATCCAGTCGTCCGACGGCGACGTGGTCACCTTCATCGACGAGCTGCACACCGTGGTCGGCGCGGGCGCCGGCGGCGACGGCGCCATGGACGCCGGCAACATGCTCAAGCCGATGCTCGCGCGCGGCGAGCTGCGCATGGTGGGCGCCACCACGCTCGACGAGTACCGCGAGCACATCGAGAAGGACCCCGCCCTGGAGCGCCGCTTCCAGCAGGTGTTCGTGGGCGAGCCGTCCGTCGAGGACACCGTCGCGATCCTGCGCGGCCTCAAGGAGCGGTACGAGGCGCACCACAAGGTCACCATCGCCGACTCCGCGCTCGTGGCCGCCGCCACGCTCAGCGACCGCTACATCAGCGGCCGCCAGCTGCCCGACAAGGCCATCGATCTGGTCGACGAGGCCGCCTCGCGCCTGCGCATGGAGCTCGACTCCTCCCCCATCGAGATCGACGAGCTGCAGCGCGCCGTCACGCGCCTGGAGATGGAGGAGGTGGTGCTCTCCGAGTCCACGGACGCCGCCTCGCTCGAGCGCCTGTCGCGCCTGCGCGCCGAGCTCGCCGACAAGCGCGAGGCCCTCGCCGGGCTCACCGCCCGGTGGGAGGCCGAGAAGGCGGGCCACAACCGGGTGGGCGACCTGCGCGCCCGCCTCGACGAGCTGCGCGTCGAGGCCGAGCGCCGGCTGCGCGACGGCGAGCTCGAGGCCGCCGCCCGCATCCAGTACGGCGACATCCCGGCCGTGGAGAAGGAGCTGGCGGCCGCCGAGCGCGCCGAGAGCACGCCCGACGACGACACCCCCGAGCAGGCCCCGATGATCGCCGACAAGGTCGGCGCCGACGAGATCGCCGAGGTGGTCGCCGCCTGGACCGGCATCCCCGCGGGCCGCCTGCTGCAGGGCGAGTCCGAGAAGCTGCTCTCGATGGAGTCCGTGATCGGCGCCCGCCTCATCGGGCAGTCCGCGGCCGTGTCGGCGGTGTCCGACGCCGTCCGCCGGGCCCGCGCCGGCGTCGCCGACCCCGACCGCCCCACCGGCTCGTTCCTGTTCCTGGGCCCCACCGGTGTCGGCAAGACGGAGCTGGCGAAGGCGCTCGCGGACTTCCTGTTCGACGACGAGCGCGCCATCGTGCGCATCGACATGTCGGAGTACTCGGAGAAGCACTCGGTCGCGCGCCTGGTCGGCGCCCCTCCGGGGTACGTCGGGTACGAGGAGGGCGGCCAGCTCACGGAGGCCGTGCGCCGCCGTCCGTACTCCGTGGTGCTGCTCGACGAGGTCGAGAAGGCGCACCCCGAGGTGTTCGACATCCTGCTGCAGGTGCTGGACGACGGCCGCCTCACCGACGGCCAGGGCCGCACGGTCGACTTCCGCAACGTGATCCTGGTGCTGACCTCCAACCTCGGCTCGCAGTTCCTGGTGGACCCCGCGCTGAGCGACGAGGCCAAGCACGACGCCGTCATGGCGACCGTGCGGGCGTCGTTCAAGCCGGAGTTCCTCAACCGGCTCGACGACGTGGTGCTGTTCGACCCGCTGTCGCTCGACGAGCTGGGGCGGATCGTGGACCTGCAGGTCAGGGCGTTCGGGGCGCGGCTCGCCGACCGGCGGATCACGCTCGAGGTCACCCCGGCCGCCCGCGAGTGGCTCGCCCTGGAGGGCTTCGACCCCGCGTACGGGGCGCGGCCGCTGCGCCGCCTGGTGCAGCGGGAGATCGGCGACCGGCTGGCGCGCCGCCTGCTCGCGGGCGAGGTCCCGGACGGGGCGACCGTCGTCGTCGACCGGCCGGACGACCTCGCGACGGAGGGCCTCACGCTGACGACGGCGTAGTCCCCGGGGTCTCGACGGGCTCGACCACCACCTTCGGTGGTCGAGCCCGTCGAGACCACCTGTCATCTCTTGACGCCGACCCCGGCGCCGCTTACGGTCACGCATGACAGCGCTGTCTTGCATGCCCACCCCGCGTGCCCAGTCAAGGAAGACGAGAGCCCAGATGCCTGATGTGAGCGTTGTGGTGACCCGAAGGCGGAGACGACTCCCCGCGCAGCTCGTCGCGACCGGCCTCGCCGTCGCGCTGGCCGGTACCCTTGCAGGGGTGACCGCGCCGAGCGCGTCGGCGGCCGACGGCGGCACCTTCGCGTCGTCCTTCGAGAAGTCCGACCCGCAGCCCCTGCTCAGCACGGCGTACGGCACGCCGCAGAACCTCACGGGCGCCAAGTTCGCCGCCGGCAGCCTGCTGGCGCACGTCGCGTCCGTGACGGCATCCGCCGAGAACCTGCCCAACGAGGGCGCGGCGAACGCGGCCGACGGCGACTCCTCGACCAAGTGGCTGGCCTTCGCGAGCACGGGCTGGGTGCAGTACCAGCTGGACTCGCCGCAGACGGTCGCGGTCTACACGCTGACCTCGGCGAACGACTCGCCCGGCCGCGACCCCAAGGCCTGGGTGTTCCAGGGTTCCAACGACGGGACCCAGTGGACCGACCTGGACAGCCGCGCAGGCCAGACCTTCTCCGACCGCTTCGTCACCAACACCTACACGGTGGCGACGCCCGGCGCGTACACCTACTACCGCCTCAACGTCTCGCAGAACAGCGGCGACGGGATCCTCCAGCTCGCCGACCTCGACATCCAGGACGGCACCTCCTCGCCGGCCGCCCCGAGCCCCATGAAGGCCGTGCTCGGTGCCGGACCCGTCTCCGGCCCCGACGTGAAGTCGTCCGTCGGCTTCACGGGCGCCAGCGCCCTGTTCCTGTCCGGCGCCCACATCGCCGACGGCGAGGCGTCGTCCAGCGACGTGCTCTACCAGGACCTCGACGTGCCGATCGGCGCGGACAGCGAGCTCGCCTACAAGATCTTCCCCGTCATGCAGGGCGGCAACCTCCAGTACCCGGCCACCTACGTGGCCGTGGACCTGCTGCTCGACGACGGCACGCTCCTGTCGACGCACGCCGGCCTGACGGACCAGTACGGGTTCGGCATCAGCGCCAAGGCGCAGGGCACCGCGAAGGCGCTGTACGCCTCGCAGTGGAACGCCGTGCGCATCGACCTGAGCTCGCTGGCCGGCCGCCGCATCAGCAAGATCCTGGTCACGTACGACAACCCGGGCGGCTCGGCGTCGACCACGTTCTCGGGCTGGCTCGACGACGTCGCGATCCAGCACGCCACCCCGATCGACGCCTCGTCGCGCACCCACTTCGTCGACACGCGCCGCGGCACCAACGCGAGCAGCAGCTTCTCGCGCGGCAACAACATCCCCGCGACGGCCGTCCCCAACGGCTTCAACTTCTTCGTCCCGATGACGAACGCGGGCTCGCGCGACTGGCTGTACCAGTACGCCGCCGCCAACGACGCGAACAACCTGCCCACGCTCCAGGCCATCGGCATCTCCCACGAGCCGAGCCCGTGGATGGGCGACCGCGCACAGCTCGCGGTGATGCCGTCCCTGCAGACCGGCACGGTCGACGCCGGCCTCACCGCCCGCCAGCTCGAGTTCAGCCACGCCGACGAGGTGGCGCAGCCCGACCTGTACTCGGTGAAGTTCACCGACGGGATCCAGGCCGCCGTCACGCCGTCGGACCACGCGGGCGTCTACACGTTCACGTTCCCCGGCTCCGCGTCGCAGGGCAGCGTCATCGTCGACCAGGTCCAGGACTCCTCGAAGCTCACGGTCGGTGCCGACGGCACCGTCACCGGCTGGGTCGAGGGCGGCTCGGGCCTGTCCGCCGGCAACAGCCGCATGTTCGTCTACGGCGAGTTCGACGCCGCCCCGACGGCCGTCGGCACCGCCGCCGGCCGCGCGACGGCCCGCTACGCGACCTTCGACACGTCGTCGGCCAAGACCGTCACGCTGCGCGTGGCGACGTCGTTCATCTCGCTCGACCAGGCCCACCACAACCTCGACCTCGAGGTCACGGGCAAGTCGTTCGACCAGGTGCGGGGCGCCGCGCAGGACGCCTGGAACGCGCGCCTGGGCGTCATCGACGTGCCGCACGCCACCCAGGCCCAGCAGGTCAACCTGTACAGCGACCTGTACCGCCTGAACCTCTACCCGAACTCGCAGTCGGAGAACACGGGCACCGCCGCGACCCCGGCCTGGCAGTACGCCAGCCCGGTCGCGAACAAGTCCGGCACCGCCACCGACACGGCCACGAACGCCACGGTGGTCCCGGGCAAGATCTTCGTGAACAACGGCTTCTGGGACACGTACCGGACCGTCTGGCCGCTGTACTCGTTCCTCTACCCGGACGTCGCGACGCAGCTGGTCGACGGGTTCGTGCAGCAGTACCGCGACGGCGGGTGGATCGCCCGCTGGTCCTCGCCGGGCTACGCCGACCTCATGACCGGCACCAGCTCCGACGCCTCGTTCGCGGAGGCGTACCTGTCGGGCGCCATCCCCACGAGCCTCGCGCTCGAGGCGTACGACGCCGCGCTGAAGAACGCGACCGTGCTGCCGACGTCGAACGCCGTCGGGCGCAAGGGCCTCGACACCTCCGAGTTCCTCGGCTACACGTCCAACGCGACGGGCGAGTCGGTCTCCTGGGGCCTCGAGGGCTACGTCAACGACTACGCGATCGGCAAGATGGCGGCCAAGCTCGCCGCCGACCCGGCCACGCCGGCCGACCGCGTCGCCGGCCTGAAGGACGAGGCGACGTACCTCACCAAGCGCGCCGAGGACTACGTCAACATGTTCGACCCGGCCGTGGCCTTCTTCCAGGGCCGCACGCCGTCGGGCGCGTTCGCCAAGGACGCCGCCAGCTACGACCCCACCCAGTGGGGCGGCGACTACACCGAGACCGACGGGTGGAACTTCGCGTTCCACGCGCCGTACGACATCGACGGGCTCGCCGCGCTGTACGGCGGCACGCAGGGCCTGCTCGACAAGCTGGACACGTTCTTCGCCACCCCGGAGAAGGGCACCTACGGCATCCACGAGGCCACCGAGGCCCGTGACGTGCGCATGGGCCAGCTCGGCATGAGCAACCAGGTCAGCCACCACATCCCGTACCTGTACGCGGCGGCCGGCAAGCCCAGCGAGACGCAGGCGAAGGTGCGGGAGATCCTGCAGCGCCTGTTCGTCGGCTCCGAGATCGGCCAGGGCTACCCCGGCGACGAGGACAACGGCGAGATGTCGTCGTGGTACGTGTTCTCGTCCCTCGGGTTCTACCCGCTGGCCCTCGGCTCCGGGCAGTACACGATCGGCTCGCCGCTGTACGACGAGGCGACCGTGCACCTCAAGGGCGGCGACCTGACCATCAAGGCGCCGGGCAACGACTCCTCGCACGTCTACGTCGGCTCGGTGTCGCTCGACGGCCAGCCGGTCACGTCGGCGAGCATCGACGAGTCGAAGCTCACCCACGGCGGCACGCTGACGTTCGGCATGAGCACGACGCCGACGTCGTGGGGCCAGCGCACGTCCGACCAGGGCGTCCGCACCCCCGCCGTCGACGCGACCAAGCCCACGTTCGGCAACGTCACGACGTCGGACGGCACCGCGCCGGCCGCCATCGTCGACGACAACTCGCGGTCGGCCGTGACCTTCACGTCGACCACGCCGACCGTCACGTGGACCTCCGCCAGCGGCCCCACCGCCGTCGCGAGCTACACGATCACCAACGGCGCCACGGGCAGCACGCCCACGTCGTGGCGCCTGGAGGGCTCCGACGACGGCCAGAGCTGGACGCCGCTCGACGAAAGGGCAGGTCAGAAGTTCGCCTGGGCGACCCAGACGCGGCCGTTCCAGGTGGCCAAGCCGGCGCTGTTCTCGCAGTACCGCCTGGCGATCACGGCGACGTCCGACGGCGCCGCCCCCACGGTCGCCGAGGTCGAGCTGCTCGCCGACACCACCCAGCAGTCGAGCGACTTCAAGCTCTACCCGGCCCAGAAGCTGGCCACGAGGGTGGGCCAGCAGGTCATCGGCAGCTACGCCACCGTCACCGGCGGCACGTCCACGGACCCGGCGGACTTCGCCGCGACCGTCGACTTCCTCGACGGCAACGGCCCGCAGAAGGCCACGGTCACGCGGTCGCCGCTCGGCGCGCTGCAGATCGGCCTGCCGCACGCGTTCGACGCCGCCGGGTTCTACACGGCCCGGGTCACGGTGCAGCAGGGCGACCTGCACGCCACCGACGTCGTCACGGTCGACGTGTCGCGTGACGACTCGCTGACCGCGGCGTTCAACAGCTCGTGCATCACCCTGCCGGGCACCGGCGCGGACTGCGACGGGCTCGGGTACGCGTACGACCAGGCGTCGCTCGCGGCGAGCGGGTTCGTGGGCGGCACCACCGTGAGCGTCCCGGGCACCGACCTCACCTTCGCGGTGCAGGCCACCGACCCCGGCAAGCCGGACAACGCGGTGGCCCGCGGCCAGCGCATCCGCGTCGACGCGGGTGCCGGTGCCACGAAGCTGTCCGTCATCGGCACGGCCAACGAGAAGGCGCAGCAGACCACCGGCACGCTGACGTTCTCGGACGGCAGCACCCAGTCCATCGCCATCAGCTACGGCGACTGGGTCGGGTCCGCCGGCAGCCCGCAGTACGGGGACATCGTGGTGGGCAAGACCACCCGGCGCCTCGCGGGCACCAGCGGCGCCGACGGCCTCACGGCGGCCATCTTCTCCACCGCCCCGGTGGACCTGCCGGCCGGCAAGACGCTCGTCTCGCTGACGCTGCCCAACCAGACCAACGCGGTCAACCAGGGCGTCATCCACGTGTTCGCCATCGCCACCAACGGCACGCGCACCGCGCACGCGCCGCTCGCGGCCACCGGCACCGCCGTCGCGAACCAGTTCGCCCGGGAGCCCTTCACCGCACCGCTCGCCACGGTCACCGGCGGCTACGCCGACGCCCAGACGGCGACGGTGAGCTGGGGCGACCAGACGCCGGTCCAGCCGGTCAACGTGGCCGCCGACGGCACCGTCCCGGGCACGCACTCCTACGCCGCGGCCGGCACCTACACGGTGCACGTGACGGTCGACGACGGCGAGAAGAGCGTCACCACCACCACGTCCGTCGTGGTCGACGAGCGGTACCACCCGACGCTCGACCTCAAGCCCGCCGACCAGGTGGCACCCGGCACGCAGGTGCGCGTGAAGGGTGACGGGTTCGCCCCGCACGAGCCGGTCACGGTCACGCTGAGCGTGTCCTCGGCCGCCACGGTCGCCCCGACGTCCGCCGTCACGACGGACGCCAAGGGCCGGTTCACCGCCTACGTGACCGTGCCCGCCGGGGTCGCCGACGGGTCCTACCCGGTCACGGCCGTGGGTGGCACCTCGGGCGCCTGGTCGACGGCATCGGTCGGCGTCGTGACGCCGAAGCTGCCGTCGGTGCTCACGCTCACCGCGTCGCCGCGCAACGTCGCGGCCGACGACCCGGTGACGGTGCGCGTCGCCGTGACCCCGGGTGCCACCGGCGCCGTCGAGGTGTTCGACGGCACCACGTCGCTCGGCACCGTCCCGGCCGAGGGCGGCCAGCTCGTGCTCGACACCCTCACCCCGGGCACGCACACCCTGACCGCCACCTACCCCGGTGACGACCAGTACGCGGCGAGCACCAGCCACGCCGTGACGATCACCGTCACCGGGCCGGGCGTCGCGGTCGGCGTGCCGGCGTTCTCGACGGCCAAGCACGCCGCTGGCAACGCCGCGCCCGTCACCGTGACCGCCTACGTCACCGGGGTGACCTCCGGGACCGTGACGTTCACGAGCGGCACCACCGTGCTGGGCACCGCCCAGGTGACGCGCAACGGCTCCCGGTGGTCGGCGACGGCGACGATCTCGCCCACGCTGCCCGCCGGGACGTACGGGTCCGTGGTCGCGTCGCTCGCGCAAGCCAACGGCGCTGTGACCTCGGCGCCGTCCACCCAGCCCCTGGTCGTCGTCGCCAAGGCAGGGTGATCGCCGCTACCTGGTGAGGCGGCGTAGAGCGCCCGCGGTCGAGTGAAGCGACCGCGGGCGCTCGTGCGTCCTCCCGTTGTGGGTCCCTGGGACTCCGGTTGTGGGGCCTCTTGACCGGAGTCTCAGGGACCCACAACGGGCGGGGCGGGCTGCGGCGGCGCGGGCTGCGGCGGGGTGGCGAGGAGCGCGAACGTGTTGCGGAGCGCCGGGTACAGGGTCCGGTACGCCGGGTACAGGCGGTCGTAGGCCGCCATGCCCGCCGCGGCCGGGGGCACGTCGTGGCCCTCTGTGACGAAGCGGCTCGTGCCCGTCTTCTGGCCCAGGAACGCGTGCGCCTGGACGGCCGCTCCCGCCGCGCTCACCTCGCCGTCGGAGCAGACCCGCACGGTACGGCCGGTGACGTCGGCGACCACCTGCGCCCACAGCACGGACCGGGCGCCGCCGCCGACGGCGCGCAGCTGCCGCACCGCCGTCCCCGTCGCGTCCTCCAGGGCCTCGAGCTGCAGCCGCAGCTCGAACGCCACGCCCTCCAGCACGGCCCGGTACAGGTGCGCCGGCGTGTGCCGCCCGTGCCAGCCGACGACGGCACCCCGCGCGAGCGGGTCCCAGTGCGGGGTCTGCGCGGCGTTCCAGTAGGGGAGCACCAGCAGCCCCTCGGCCCCAGGCGGCACCGTGGCCGCGGCGGCCTCCATCGCGCCGACGTCGGAGCCCGCGAACCGGGCAGCCCAGTCGGCGACGTAGGCGGCGGCGTTGAGCACCGTCTCCAGCACGTAGGTGCCCGGCCGGGTCCCCGCGAGCGTGCGGAAGGCAGGGCTGACCTGGTACGACGTCGTCTCGACGCCGCACACCATCGACGTGCCGAGGTTGAGGTAGGCGACCCCGGGCTCCTCGACGCCGAGCGCGAGCCCGGCCGACTGCCCGTCCCCGATCCCGGCGACGAGGGGGATGGCCCGTGGCAACGCGAGAAGCGAGGCGACGTCGGGAAGGAGCTCGCCGATGAGGCCCCCGCCGGGGACCAGTTGGGGCAGACGACCGTAGGGATCGGTCACGGAGTCGGGCCCAGAACGTGACCGATCCCTACGCTCGGAGAGGCCCGCGACCTCCACCAGGGCCTCGGACCACTCCAGGCGGCTCAGGTCCAGCAGGCCCAGCGTGTCGGCGCTCGCGGTGCTCGTCGCCAGGCGGCCCGTCAGGCGCAGCGCCAGGTATGCCTGCACGTCCGCGACGTGGGCGGAGCGCGCGACGACGTCGGGCTCGTGGTCGGCCAGCCAGGCGAGCTTGTAGATCGCGGGCGTCGTGTCCGGCGGCTTGCCTGACGTCGCCTGCACCGACCGGCCGTCCGGGAGGGGCCGCGACCCGACGCGCGCGATCTGCTCCGAGGCGCGCGAGTCCACCCACAGGATCGCCGGGCGCAGCGGGGCGCCGTCGTCGTCGAGCAGCACGAACGACTCGCGCTGGTGCGTGACCGCCATCGCCGCGACGCGGTCGCGGTCCTCCCGCGCGAGGGCCCCGACCGCGTCCCGCACCGCGGCGACGGTGGCCGTGAACCACGTCTCGGCGTCCTGCTCGTGGAAGCCCGCCCTGGGGGTCGAGGTGGTGAGGCGAGAGGCCCCGGAGGCGAGCACGGCGCCCGCGGCGTCCGTGACGACCGCCTTGGCGGCCGTCGTCGAGCAGTCGACGGCGACGACGAGCGATCCCGCCGTCACGGGGCGACCACGACCTTGAGGCCCTCCCGGGCGGTGGCGACCTCGAAGGCCTTCGCGGCGTCGTCGAGCGCGAACGTGTGCGTGACCAGCGAGCGGACGTCCACGTGCCCGCCCGCGACCAGCGCGATCGCACGCGGGTAGACGTCCTTCATGCGCCGCACCATGCGGAACGTGAGGCCCTTGCGGCGGGCGTGCGCGGCGGGGAAGGCGGTGTGGTCGTCGTCGGGGATGCCGGCCAGCACCACGGTGGCGCCCGGGCGGGCGGCCTCGACGGAGATCGCGACGGCGTCGTCGTTGCCCGCGCACTCGATGACGGTGTGCGCCCCGAGCGGCCCGACGGCGTCGCGCAGCTCCGCCTCGAAGCCGTCGGCGCGCGGGTCGAGCACGACGTCGGCCCAGCGGGCGGCGGCCTCGCGCCGGTGCGCGAGCGGCTCGACGGCGACGGCCCGCGTGGCCCCGGCGGCACGCGCCACCTGGAGGGCGCACAGCCCGATCGGTCCGCAGCCCACCACCACGACCGTGCCGCCCACGTGCGGGTGGGACAGGTCGACGGCGTGGATCGCGACGCCGAGCGGCTCGAGCATCGCGACGTCGGCGTCGGAGAGGCTGTCGGGCACGGCGTGGACACGGTGCTCCGGCCAGGCGACGAGCTCGCGCAGGCCGCCGTCGGTGGCGCCGTGCCCCGCGAACCGCACCTGCGGGCACAGGTTCGGGTGGCCCTCGACGCACAGCTCGCAGGTGCCGCACGGCACGGCCGGGTCGACGGCCACGCGCTGGCCCGCGCGCGGGCCCTCGGCGATGGTGCCGCCGAGCTCGTGACCCAGCACCAGCGGCCGGGTCAGCGTCGCGTCGCCGATGCCGCCCTCGGTGAACCAGTGCAGGTCCGACCCGCACAGCCCGACGGCGGTGACTCTGACCATGACCTCGCCCGCCCGGGCGCTGGGCGGCGCCTCGTCGTCGACGCGCAGATCCCCGACACCGTGCAACCGGGCAGCCTTCATGGCTGTCACCTTAGCCACCGCGAGATAGAGCCCCGGGCCGCGAGTTAGCGCGGTGGCGCGGTGGCGCGGTGGCGCGCGAGATAGAGCTGGCTTGCGCGAGATAGAGCCGTTCGCCGCGAGATAGCGCGGCCGTGGGCTCTATCTCGCGGGCTCGCGCTCTATCTCGCGGGCAATGGCGCTAACTCGCGCCCGAGGGTGCTAACTCGCGGCCGCCGGCTCTATCTCGCAGGCCCGGGCTCTATCTCGCGGGCATCGGTGCTCACTCGCGCCCCGGAGCGCTAGCTCGCGCACCGACGACCGGCCCGCACTCAGTCCGCCAGGTCCAGGATCACCGGCACGTGGTCGCTGGCGCCCTTCCCCTTGCGTTCTTCGCGGTCGATCGCGACCGCCGTCACGCGGTCCGCCAGTGCCGGCGACGCCCACGTGAAGTCGATCCGCATGCCCTTGTTCTTCGGGAACGCGAGCTGCTTGTAGTCCCAGTACGTGTACGTCCGCTCCGCGGGCAGGTGCTCGCGCGACACCTCACGGAACCCCGCCCCGCCGAACGCCTCGAACGCCTCCCGCTCGGGCGGCGTGACGTGCGTGGCGCCCGCGAAGTCGGCGATGTCGTAGACGTCGGTGTCGAGCGGGATCACGTTCCAGTCGCCCACCATGGCCACCTGGGCGGTGGGGTCGTCGGCGAGCCAGCCGGCGGACGCGGTCCGCAGCGCCTCCAGCCAGGCGAGCTTGTACCGGTAGTGCGGGTCGTCGACGGCCCGCCCGTTCGGCACGTACAGCGACCAGACGCGCACGCCGCCGCAGGTCGCCCCGAGGGCGCGGGCCTCGTGCACCGGGTCGGGGTCGTCGTCGGCCGCCGTGCCCTTGGCGAAGCCGGGCTGGCCGGCGAACTTCGCCTCGACGTCGTCGATCCCGACGCGCGAGATCACCGCGACGCCGTTCCACTGGGAGAAGCCGACGTGCGCGACGTCGTACCCGGCCGCCTCGAACGTGAGGTACGGGAACTGGTCGTCGCGGCACTTGGTCTCCTGGATCGCCAGCACGTCGGTGCCGGTCCGTTCCAGGAAGGCGACGACGCGGTCGGCACGGGCACGGACGGAGTTGACGTTCCAGGTGGCGAGGCGCACGCGGCCACCTTACGAGGAGGACCAGGTGGGACGCCCTATCGTCGGGCGCATGGCACGCCCCACGCTGCGCCGTACGACGGCGGCCGTCATCGCGCTCGCGGTGACGATGCTCGCCGCCTGCACCGCCGGCAGCACCGCCCAGCAGTACCCGGGCGGCGAGGGGCGCGAGGTGACGATCGCCGTCGCCGCCGAGCCGGTCAACCTGGACTTCACGACGACGTCGGGCGCCGCCATCCCGCAGCTCCTCATGAACAACGTGTACGAGACGCTGGTCAAGATCGACCAGGACGGCAAGGTCGTGCCGATGCTCGCCACGCGCTGGGACGTGTCGGCCGACCGCACGCAGTACACGTTCCACCTGCGTCAGGGCGTCACGTTCTCGGACGGCCGCCCGTTCACGGCGGACGACGTCGTCGCCTCGTTCGACCGGGTGCGCACGGCGTGGGTCAACGCCATCAAGGGGAAGATGGACGTCGTCGAGCGGACCGAGAAGGTCGACGCGCACACCGTGCTGGTGACGCTCTCGCGGCCGTCGAACTCCTGGCTGTACAACCTGGGGACGTCGGTGGGCGCGATCTTCCCGGCGAAGATCGACTTCGACCTCAAGACCCAGGCCGTCGGCACGGGCCCCTACGTCGTGACGTCGGTGCGGCCGGGCGACCGCATCGTGCTGACGGGCCGCAACGACTGGTGGGGCGGCCCCGCGCCCCTGCGCACGGTCACCGTCCGCTACCTCACCGACCCCACCGCGGCCGTCAATGCGCTGCGCGCGGGCGACGTCGACATGCTGTTCAACTCCGCGACCGGCGACCAGGTGCGCCAGCTCCAGAAGGACCCGCGCCTCCAGGTGGTGGAGGGCACGTCGACGGGCGAGGTGCTGCTGTCGTTCAACAACCGGGTGCCGCCGTTCGACGACGTCCGCGTGCGCCGGGCCTTCGCCTACGCCATCGACCGCAAGGCCGTCATGGACACCGCATCGGCGGGCTTCGGCACGCTGGTCGCCGCCATGGTCACGCCCCAGGACCCATTCTACGAGGACCTCACCGGCGTCTTCCCGTTCGACCCCGCCCGCGCGCGGGCCCTGCTCAAGGAGGCCGGGCAGCAGCACCTGCACGTCACGTTCGACGTGCCCAACCTGGCCTACGCGACGACGGCGGCCGAGCTCATCGTGTCCCAGCTCGCCGACGTCGGCGTCACCGCCACGATCACCACCGACGAGTTCCCCGCCGTCTGGCTCGACAAGGTGTTCACGCGGCACGACTTCCAGATGTCGGTGATCCAGCACTCCGAGGCGCACGACCTGCTCACCGTGTTCCACCGCGACTACTACCTGGGCTACGACGACTCGAAGATCGCCCCGCTCGCCGCAGCCGCCGACGCCGGCACGTCCGAGCAGTACGTGGCCGGCATGAAGCAGGTGGTGCGGATGATCGTCGACGACGCCGGCGGGATCGTGCTCTATCTCGCGCCGACGCTCATCGTGGCCGACAAGGGGCTGGACGGGATCCAGGCCAACGCGGTCACCGAGTCGATGGACCTCACGGCGTTGCGCTGGGCCTCCACCAGCTCCGGTGGCTGAGCCCGTCGGGACCACGACCGTTTCGACAACCTCACCCGCCCACCACAGGATGGACCCCGTGAAGCGACAGGTCGGGTGGCTGGCGGGTCAGCTCGTGGCGACGCTCGCCCTGGCCAGCGCTCTCGTCTTCGTGGTGCTGCGCGTGCTGCCCGGCGACTCGGCCGTCGTCGCACTGGGCGTCAACGCGACCCCGCAGGCGCTCGCGCAGTGGCGGGCGCAGCACGGCACGGACCGGCCGCTGATCGCGCAGTACGGCTCGTGGATGGGCGGGCTGCTGCGCGGCGACTTCGGCACGTCGTTCGTCACGGGCCGAGCGCTGACGCCGCTGATCCTCGACCGCGTGCAGGTCACGCTCATCATCGTGGGCCTGGGCATGCTGCTGGCCCTGGTGGTGGCGGTGCCGCTGGGCACGCTCGCCGCGGTGACGCACCGGTCGGCGTGGGGGACGGTCATCGCGGGCGCCTCGCAGGTGGGGGTCGCGATCCCGAACTTCCTGGTGGGCGTGCTGCTGGTGTCCCTGGTCGCGGTGCACCTGGGCTGGCTCCCCGCCGGTGGCTGGACGCCGCCCGCCACCAACCCGGCGGACTTCTGGCGGCACGTGATCCTGCCGTCCGTGGCGCTCGGCACGGTGCAGGCCGCGATCATCACGCGCTACGTGCGCTCCGCGGTGCTCGAGGTGATGCGCGAGGACTTCCTGCGCACCGCCCGCGCCGCCGGCCGCACCCGGGCGGGCGCGCTGGTGCGTCACGGGCTGCGCAACGCCGGGGTTCCCGTCGTCACCGTCGTGGGAGTGCAGCTCGCGGCGATGCTGATCGGCGCTGTGGTGGTCGAGCGGGTGTTCGTGGTGCCGGGGCTCGGGTCCCTGCTCGTCGACGCCGTGCAGCAACGCGACCTGCAGGCCGTCCAGTCGATCGTGGTGGTGCTGGTGGCGCTCGTCGTCGTCATCAACTTCGTGGTCGACCTGCTGTACACGGTGCTGGACCCGCGCCTGCGGGTGGTGGCCCGATGACGTCCCTCGGCGCCGCCCCACCGTCCGACGCCGCCGCCGTCGAGCCGCAGCGCCGCCCCGGCGTGCACCCGCAGCTGGTGGTCGGGGCGGTGCTGGTGGGCCTGGTGGTGGCGATGGCGTTGGTGTCGCTCGTGTGGACGCCGTTCGACCCCGTGCGGGCGGTCCCTGCGATCCGGCTCCAGGGCCCCAGCGCCACGCACTGGTTCGGCACGGACCGCCTGGGGCGCGACGTGCTCTCGCAGGTCATGGCCGGGTCGCGCATCACGCTGTACGTCGGCGTGGTCGCGGTCGGCATCTCGGCCGTCGTCGGCGTGCCCGTGGGCATCGTCGCCGGGATGCGCGGCGGCGTGCCCGGGGCGGTGCTGATGCGCGGCGCCGACGTGCTGCTCGCGTTCCCCGGCCTGCTGCTCGCGCTCATCCTGGGCGCCGCGTTCGGCACCGGCACGACGACGGCGATGGTCGCGCTCGGCATCGGCGCCATCCCCGCGTTCGCCCGCGTGGCGCGCTCCGCGACCCTCCAGGTGATGCGCACCGACTACGTCCTGGCGGCCCGCGCGGCGAACCGGAGCGCGTGGGCGATCGCGTGGCGGCACGTGCTGCCCAACATCGCCGGCATCGTCGTGGTGCAGTGCTCGGTCACGTACGGGCTGGCGGTGCTGGCCGAGGCGGCGCTCTCGTTCCTCGGCCTGGGGACGGCGCCGCCCACGCCGTCGTGGGGGCGCATGCTCCAGGACTCGCAGCAGTTCCTGGGCGTGCACGACAACCTCGCCCTCGCCCCCGGCATCGCGATCGCGGTGGCGGTGCTGGGGTTCAACCTGCTGGGCGACGGCCTGCGCGACGTGCTGGACCCGCGGCTCAAGGGGGTGCGCTGATGGACCCCGCGCTGCGCGTCGACGACCTCGCCGTCGGCACCCGCCACCGCACCCTCGTCGAGGGCGTCTCGTTCACCGTCGAGGCCGGCGAGCGCGTCGGGCTCATCGGCGAGTCCGGGTCCGGCAAGTCGCTCACGGCGCTCGCGGTGCTGGGCCTGCTGCCCGACAACCTCGCCGCGACCGGCACGGTCGACGTCGCGGGGGAGCGCGACCTGCTCGCGCGCTCCGACCGCAGGCTCGCGCCGCTGCGCGGGTCGCTGCTGTCGATGGTGTTCCAGGAGCCGATGACGGCGCTCGACCCGCTGGTCCGCGTGGGCCGCCAGGTGTCCGAGGTGGTGACTCTCCACGACCGCGGCGTGCACCGGCGCGCGGCCCGCGAGCGGGCGGTCGGGCTGCTCGCGGAGGTGGGCCTGCCGGACCCGGCGGCGGCCGCGCGCGCGTACCCGCACCAGCTCTCGGGCGGGCAGCGGCAGCGCGTCATGATCGCGATGGCGCTGGCCAACGACCCGGGGCTGCTCGTCGCCGACGAGCCGACCACGGCCCTCGACGTCACCGTGCAGGCCCAGGTGCTCGCGCTCATCGCGCGGCTGGTGGAGCGCCGCGGCACGGGGCTGCTGTTCATCACTCACGACCTCGCGGTGGTGTCGCAGGTGTGCTCCCGGGTGCTGGTGATGAAGGACGGCGCCCTGGTGGAGCAGGGTCCGGTGGCGCAGGTGTTCGCGAAGCCCGCGCACGAGTACACGGCGAGCCTGCTCGCGGCGTCGGAGCTGACGGCGCGGCGGGCGCCGGGTTCGGGCACGTCGTCAGGTCGGCGCCCGGGGATCGAGTCGGCGCCCCCGGCCCACCGACCTGATCCCGAACCACCGACCGGACCCGCGATCCGGCTCGACGACGTCGTCAAGACCTACCGGCGCGGGCGTACCCCCGTGCCCGCGCTCCGCGGTGTCTCTCTCGACGTCCAGCCCGGGGAGCGGTTCGGGCTCGTCGGGGAGTCCGGGTCCGGCAAGACGACGGCGCTCCGCCTGCTCGCCGGGCTCGACGCGCCGACGTCGGGCACCGTCGAGGTGGCCGGCGTGACGCTCGCAGGGCCCCGCGGGGTGGCGCGGGCGCGCGACGTCGCCCGGGTTCGCTCCGACCTGCAGATGGTCTTCCAGGACCCGATGGGCTCGCTCGACCCGCGCATGACCGTCGCCGACATCGTGGCCGAGCCCCTGCTCAACCCTGCGAACCGCCGCGACCTGCCCGAGGCCGCCACGCGCGCCGGGCGCCGGGAGCTGGTGCGGCAGATCGTGGCCGACGTCGGCCTGTACGGCGACACCCTGGAGCGGTACCCGCACCAGTTCAGCGGGGGGCAGCGGCAGCGCATCTCGATCGCGCGCGCCCTGGTGTGCCGGCCGAAGGTGCTCGTGGCCGACGAGCCCGTCAGCGCGCTCGACGTCTCCGTCCGGGCCCAGGTGCTCGACCTGCTGGCCCGGCTCGCCGACGAGCGCGGCCTCACCCTGGTGCTCGTCTCCCACGACCTCGCCGTCGTGCGGCACCTGTGCGACCGCGTCGCCGTGATGCGCGCCGGCGAGATCGTGGAGCAGGGCCCGACCGAGCAGGTCTGGGCCGACCCGCAGCACGAGTACACGCGCGCCCTCCAGGCGGCGACGCCGGTCCTGGTGCGCTGAACCCGGGGGAGGCCGCCTAGGGTGGGGCCCATGGGAACCGCGCTCGTCACCGGCGCCACCGCCGGCCTCGGACTGGAGTTCGCGTGGCAGCTCGCCACGGCCCGCCACCACCTGGTGCTCGTCGCCCGCGACGAGGCCCGGCTGGAGGAGGTGGCCCGGCAGATCCACGCGGCCGCCGGCGTCGACGTCGAGGTCATCGCCGCCGACCTGTCCGTGGACGACGACGTCGAGCGCGTCGCCGAGCGCCTGCGCGTCGACGGCGAGGACGACGACGACAAGCGCCGCCCCGTCGGCCTGCTGGTCAACAACGCCGGGTTCGGCATGAGCCAGCGGTTCATCGACGGCGACCTCGACCTCGAGCTCACCGGCCTCGACCTCATGGTGCGGGCCGTGCTGGTGCTCAGCCGCGCCGCCGTCGGGCAGATGACGCACCGCGGGCGCGGCGCCATCCTCAACGTCGGCTCGGTCGCCGCCCTCACCGCCAGCGGCACGTACGCCGCACACAAGGCGTGGGTCCGCTCGTTCACGGAGGGCCTCGCCTCCGAGCTGCGGGGCAGCGGCGTCACGGCCACCGTGGTGGCCCCCGGGCTCACGCACACCGAGTTCCACGCGCGCGCCCACGCGGACATGTCCGGGCTGCCGGAGATCGCGTGGCTCGAGGCGCCCCGCGTCGTCGCCGACGCGCTCGCGGACGTGCGCCGCGGCGTCGTGCTGTCGACGCCGTCGCTGCGGTACAAGGCGGCGTCGGCGTTCCTGCGCGTGGCCCCGCGCGGCGCGATCCGCGCCTTCGGCAAGTACCGCTGAGCTACAACCAGTCGACGTGCTTGAAGACCCGGTAGAGCACGAACCCCGCCACCACCATCAGCCCGAGCGCGAACGGGTAGCCCCACGGCCACGACAGCTCGGGCATGTTGTGGAAGTTCATGCCGTAGATCCCGGCGACGAGCGTGGGCGCGAAGAAGATGGCCGCCCACGAGGAGATCTTCTTCGCCGCCTCGGCCTGCTTGAGCGACGCCTCGGTCATGTGCCGCATCTCCTCGTTCTGCTCCTGCGCCACCAGGGTGGCGTGGACGCTGAGCGCGTTGTCGAGGATGGCGCGGAACTCGTCGGCCCGGTCGGCGTAGCGGATGGCGTGGTCGAGCACGTCGCGGAACGCGCGCTGCAGCTCGACGTCGAGCTCGGAGGCCTCGAGCGGGGCGCCCGTCCCGGCCGAGGCACGCAGCATGGAGCCCGTCTCGAGCGAGCGGAGGATCTGCACCAGCGGGCGGGTGGCGCGCTGGAACGTCATGACCTCGCGCGCGAGCTCGTAGATGCGCCGCGACACCTGCGGGTCGCGGCTGAACAACTGGTTCTCGATCTCGTCGATGTCGTTCTCGAGCCCGGCGACGACGGGCGCGTACTCGTCGACCACGCGGTCGAGCAGGGCGTGCAGGATGGCGAGCGGCCCGAGGCGGAGCCGGTCGGGCCGCGACTCGAGGTCGTGCCGCACCGGGCTGACGTGCGGGAACTCCGACCGCCGCACCGACACCACGAACGTCGGCCCCACGAACACGTGCAGCTCGCTGAACTCCACCTGCTCCGGACCGTCGAGGTAGCGCGCCGGGTGGGTCACCAGGAACAGCACGTCGTCGTACCGCTCGAGCTTGCTGCGCTGGTGGGCGTTGACGGCGTCGTCGACGGCGAGCTCGTGCAGGCCGAGCTCCTCGGCGACCTCGCGGATCTCCTCCGGCGACGGCTTCAGCATGTCGATCCAGCCGATGCCGTCGCACTCCTGCATCGTCTCGAGCGTCAGGTCCAGGCTGGGCGGGTTGCTCGCGCGCAGGCCGTCCACGTACACGGCGTTGTCGGTGATGCTCACACGCCCATCATCACCCGCGCCGCCCGTACCCTTGTCGCGTGACCCACGCTGACTTCTCCCCGACCCCCCGCGAGCAGCTCCTCGAGCTCATCAAGGAGCTCGCCATCGTCCACGGCAAGGTGACGCTGTCGTCCGGCAAGGAGGCCGACTACTACGTCGACCTGCGCCGCATCACGCTGCACCACCGGGCGGCCCCGCTCGTCGGCCACGTCATGCTCGACCACCTGGAGGAGCTCGGCTTCGGCACGGCGGACGTCGACGCCGTCGGCGGGCTCACGCTGGGCGCCGACCCGATCGCCGACGCGCTGCTGCACGCCGCCGCGTCGCGCGGGCAGGACCTCGACGCGTTCGTGGTGCGCAAAGAGGCCAAGGCGCACGGCATGCAGCGGCAGATCGAGGGCCCGGACATCGCGGGCCGCCGCGTCGTCGTCGTCGAGGACACCACCACCACCGGCGGCTCGCCCATCGCGGCGATCGAGGCGTGCCGCGCGGCGGGTGCCGAGGTGGTCGCGGTGGCGACGATCGTGGACCGCGCCACCGGCGCCGGCGAGAAGATCGAGGCCCTGGGCGTCCCTTACCACCCGCTGTTCTCGCTGGAGGACGTCGGCCTGGCCTGAGCCGGCCCGGCCTCGCTCCCGCGAGCTAGAACGAACGACCGCGAGATAGAGCCCCGGCCCCCCCCGGGGAGAGCGGGGGCCGCCCCCCCTCCCCCGCGCGGTTTGTTTCGGGAGCCAAAAAAAAAGCGCCTTTTTTTTTTTTCCGGGTTGGGCTTGGGGGGGGGGGCGGGGAATTGTGAAACTAATTGTGGTTTCTGAAGACAAATTTGACAATGTAGATAATCATTTTGTCTGAAAAATCTCGGCTGCACTCCCTCTCGGCTTATGTACCGTATCAAGGTGAACCATCCACGCGGCCGCCCACACGCGCAGCGAAGTAGCAGCGGAAATTGACATACGGCAGTTGTCAGATAAAATGATGACTCTGAATGTCAGAATGAACCACGGCCACGTACGGACTGAAACAAAAGCGCGATAAATGTGTGACTAAAATATAATATATTTATACTTTCTGAATACAATCACGAGTGGAAACCAGTATGTAGAGGATGCTATATGTACTTTTCTGGGGTGTTATGCAGCGTAGAGTGATAATTCATGACCGACGTTTCGGGTCAACCTATCGGTCCCATCTCCAAGGGTCGAGAATTCCAAAGAGCTCATTGGATTTCTTGACATTTGAAACGAGGCCGATAGATTGACCCGAAACGTAGGTAATTTATCACCACTCTACGCTGCGTAACACCGCAGAAGAGCACAGATTTCATCTACATCGCGACGCAAGCCTGAATTCACGTACTGTAAGCAGCAGGTTTTAGTAACATCTGTC
>Ga0082212_10002868_pt1 | contig 24714 bp, 22 predicted proteins | sample TergutNt197P3_FD_71548 | JGI IMG/M metagenome (GOLD analysis project Ga0082212, IMG submission 71548) | Neocapritermes taracua P3 segment gut microbial communities from Petit-Saut dam, French Guiana - Nt197 P3 | ecosystem: Host-associated > Arthropoda: Insects > Digestive system > Gut ... | reverse complement strand
TTTCGCAGGGGTGACAGTCACCTTTTTTGTCAGGCAAAAAAAACCGCCGCCCGAAGGCGGCGCTTTTGTTACAGAACACAAAACTATCTGCCATAAAACGGCAATCCAATGGCGGTTTACGACATTTCGCCGAAGGCGGAATGTAGGGGCGATCGTACCGAAAGGTACGAAATCGCCCCGTAAACCGCTGCGATAGACGACGTTTTGCCAAAGGCGAAATGTCTGTCTATCGTTTCAGGTATACGACGTTGCCCTGCCGCTAATCGAGCGGCTGGGCAATGTGGGTGAAGTTTTGCGTGGGAATGGCTTGCCATGACCTAGCAAAACTGAACCCCGTAGGCGGTGCGCAAGCGCCGCCGGAGCGTATACCGGGTGTTAGAACGATACCACCATGCCGACCGGAATGCTCCATTCGATCTTGGCTTCGTCGCCCTTTTCTCCATAAATCTCTTGCCCGTTCGTCGTGAGTTTGAAGCCGGCATAGAAGTTACCGGAACCAACGGTCTTGGAAACGTAGGGATTAATACCGAAAGCAATAACAGGATCCTGGGAAATTTCTTTTGTGGGATCCTTGGGATCTGGTATCTTGTCGTCAGCATCGAAACCAGTGATATTCAACCCAACAGAAAGGTTGAGCCTGCAGGGACCAATGTCATAAGAGGGCAGAAGCTCAATGTAAAAATAAGTAGGATCATAATACTTAACATCATCCACACCGGATGCCTTAAATGTCGTTACAGTGGTAATCCCAAGGCTAACCTGGCAGCGGGCTTTGAAATTGAAATCACCGGCGTCAAAGGCAGCACCAAGCGCTATCAAGAATGGGTAATTGACGGTGGTTTCAAAAACATCTTTTACCTCATAAACATACGGCATCATAAATTTCAAGCCCAGGTTTACCTGGAGGTTCTCCACCGCGGTCAGGAAGAAGCCAAGGTGTACGGCATGGTTCCCGCTCGTATAATTCGTATCATTGGCATTTTTGGCATGGAACGCAACGGTCAGCCTGCCGATATCTTCAATCTTGTACTGGGCCTGAGCCATCATATTCCCGTAGATAGCGTCCGCATTGGTGTTGGATATTTCATAGGGGAAACCAAAGTTAAGGGTCAGCCCTTCAATCGGGTACAGGGACAGCTCGGCACCGCCCTGTCCAAAAAAGGAAAACGCATCTTCAAGATTTGCATTGCTGGCGCCCACGCCGGCGAAAATATTCGCTACGCCCATCCCGGCATCATTACCGGCGCCGTAGAAGGACGAAGAGCGCACCACTTCGTAGTCGGCGAAATCGTTGAAAGCGTTTTTGCCAATCTGGATTCTCAGAAAATCAATAGGCTTCCACCATACCCAGCCGAAAGAATCGCCAAAGGCATTGACATTCGGCCCGACATCCCTAAACCTCACCAGACCGCCAAAGGTGCCGTCGTCGTTCTCGCCCGACGCGACAAAGCGAAAATCGTGGTAGTTTCCGGGATACCCGGCTTTCAGGTCGTTTGCTACCCACTTATTTTCTTCATTGACCCTGCCATCGCTGTCGCCGGCGACCACATTCACGCGCCCCCGAAGCCATGCGCTGGCATTCACCTCCGCAAACGCCGCCCCGGCGACCAATGCGGTGATAAGCACAAAAATTACCAATTTCCTCATGAGTTCCTCCTAATTCGGAAACTTTTTTCCGGGGCGGCTTGCTACGCGAACCGGATTCCCCTTATGTTAATTACGGTTACCATTAAGTATACCGTATATTTGACGGTTGTCAACTTAATTATCTGTTAATATTTCATTAGAAATTACAAATTTGTGAAAAATGTCATTATTTTTACCGCCGCTAGATGGTAGTAAATTCGCTTATAGTATGGTATCGGGCATCAGGCACTTTTTTTGTAAAGCATTTCTCCGCCATGCGCCTTATACAGGGCGGAGGCAGTTATGCACAAAGAAATTATTTCTCCCCTGTCTGATTTTGTATTTGCCGAAGTCTTCGGAAACCAGCGGAATATCGGCAATACCAGGGCTTTCCTCAAAACCCTGCTCGATATTCCCGAAGACGACTACGACAAGCTTACCGTGGAAAACTCCACTCTCGGACGTTTTTTCCGACAGGACAAAAAGGGCATTGTCGACCTCAAGCTCAGTACCAAATCCGGCAGGATTATCCACATTGAAATCCAGGTAAACAAAAAAGCCAACATGCGCAGCCGGATACTGTATTACGCAGCCAAGCTCTTGTGGGAGCAGATAAAAAAGGGAGAAGAATATGAAAAGCTGCACCAGGTTATTAGCATCATTATCTGCGACCACCGGCTGCTGGAGGAAGAGCAGTCCTATATCAACAAATACGAACTACGGAACCGGGAAAATCGCAGCTTTACGGATCTCCTGCAAGTAGTTATACTGGAACTGCCAAAACTGCCGAAGGCGGAAGATTCCAGTCTGTGGCCGTGGCTGCGTTTTTTCAAATGTAAGCGCGAGGAGGAATACGATATGCTGGCAAGAAAATACCCCGAACTGAAGAAGCCGATACAGAGCGTAAAGTACATGTCACTTGGGGAGAACATACGTGAATTAATGTTCCGGGAAAAACTCAGGAAGATGGACGAGCGGGCGGAGAAAAAACAGATTATGCTGGAAAGAGAGCAGGCGCGGACGGAGGCCCGCGCTGAGGGTCGTGCAGAAGGTCATGCTGAGGGTCATGCGGAAGGCCATGCGGAAGGTCGTGCAGAAGGTCATGCGGAAGGCCGTGCTGAGGGTCATGCGGAAGGCCATGCTGAAGGTCATGCTGAGGGTCATGCTGAGGGTCATGCGGAAGGCCAAACCGAAAGCCAACTCGAAATTGCCCGCAGGCTGAAAGCCAGGGGACTGCCGCTGGCGGAGGTTGTCGAGATTACCGGGCTAAACCCCGAACTGGCAGAAAAACTGTAAATCGGTGCATAACGCTTTCGTATGAAAGATTTTACCGCCGATTATCGAATCTTTTCCAGTATTTCCGCGATAACTCTGTCGGCGTCCGCGTAGGCGACCTGGCAGGTACCCACCTGATGGTGACCGCCCCCGCCGTATTTGAGCATCAGGCTGCCGACATCTACGGTGGCGCCGCGGTTGATAATGCTGTACCCGACGGTGATGGCGGCGTTCGCCTTGTTTCGCCCGTCAACGATCCACAGAGAGATATTCTGATCGGGAAAGAGCGTGTAAATAAGAAAGCGGTTGCCCGCATAAATGGTCTCTACCCCGCGCAGGTCGATGAATACGGCGTTACCCTCGATTTTTGCCAGCTTTTGTACCATGCCCCGGAACAATTCGTCCTGTTCCCTGTACGCATCAACCCGCTCTTTTACATCGGATATTGCCATAATATCCTCAATGCTTTTTTCGGCGCAGGCGCGGGCAAGTTCCTTCATTAAATCGTAGTTGCTGATGGAAAAGTTGTGGAAGCGCCCAAGTCCCGTTCTGGGATCCATGACGAAGCCCAAAAGAACCCATCCGTGGGGATGAAGAACTTCATCGGGGGAAAGGTTGCCCGAATCCACCTTGTCCACATAGCGGATCATTTCCGCGAAACGCCCCAGTTTTTCATCGCCGCCGTAGTACTCGTACACCACACGAGCGCAGCTGGGGGCAATGCGGGAAACGCCCTCGAAATAGGTGCCGGGGCCCAGCCGCTCGTTTTCGCTGGAATGATGATCAAACCAGAGCTTACAGCCCTTGATATACGGTATGTTAGCCAGAATGTCATTGTCAGTAGCCTCGACCAGGCCGTCCTGTATGTCCTTTGGATGAACGAACTTCCACTCATCAATAAGGCCCATGTACATCAAAAGCGCGCCGCAGGCCAATCCGTCAAAATCCGATCTGGTTAATAGTCTCATTTTTTCCACCTCTTGTGGTATTGTACACGTTTTGGGGAAATTTAGCTATAGGTTTCTGACTTCTTTTCGTTTTTGTACTACACTGCTACCTATGAAAACATGGTTCCGTGCCTCCATGAGGGGCTTATCGAGAATGAGTATACCCGCGCTACTCGCATCTTTGCTGTTGTGCGCCTGTTCCACTGTTCCCGGCGCACAATCCACCGCGTGGGGCGCTCTGGGGCGGCCGGCCGACCCGGTTCCCTTTCTGGAAAATGCCCGAACCGGGACCCTGCCCAGCGGTCTACGGTACTTTGTCCTGGAAAATTCCATGCCCGAAAACCGCGCATACCTTACGCTGGCGGTAAAAGCCGGTTCGGCGCTTGAGGAAGAGGACGAGCGGGGCCTTGCCCATTTTGTCGAGCACATGGCGTTTAACGGCACGGAACGCTTCCCGCAGACGGAACTGGTGGATTACCTGCGCTCGCTGGGAATGCGCTTCGGCCCTGAAGTAAACGCCTACACTTCCTTTGACCGCACCGTCTACGGTATCGAAGTACCGGTTGAACGTGACGGCGGCGGAATTCGGCGTATTCCCGAAACGGCGCTGGCGGTTATCGACGACTGGTCGCGCGCCGTCACTTTTGATCCTGCCTCCATGGATTCGGAACGGCTGGTCATACTCGAAGAATACCGTATGCGGCTGGGCGCGTGGGACAGGATTCGGCGGCAATGGCTGCCCGTGCTGTTCCGCGGATCGTCCTGGGCGGAACGCCTGCCCATCGGGCTGCCGGAAATTATTGAGGAAGCCCCCGCCTCGCGGCTGGAAGGTTTTTACCGGAAGTGGTACCAGGCGGACAACATGGCGCTGATCCTTGTCGGCGACTTTGACGGAGCGGCGCTTGAGGCCTCGCTGCAGGATCATTTTTCGATTCAAAAACCCGCCGTCCCAACCCGGCTGCCGCACCACGATCTAAGCCCGCCCAGAAAGGGAAACTTCGAGACCCTGATCCTGACCGACCCGGAACTGACCAGCACGAATGTCTATCTGTACTTCAAACGCACGAACGAAGCGCAACGGGGCGATCTTTCGTATTACCGCAGCGAGATCATCAACATACTAATCGACCGCATGCTGAGTTTTCGTTTTAACGATGAAGTAACCAGGCCGCAGACCCCCTATATATTCGCCGGAGCGGGAACCGATCATTATGCGTCTTCTTCGCGGTTTTACGTTATGATGGCCAGAGCAAAAAAAGACAGCGCGGAGGCAAGCCTTGCCGAGCTGCTGCGCGCCAAAGAGTCAATGCTCCGCTACGGCTTTACCGCTTCGGAACTTGCCATTGCCGCAGATTCGCTGGTTTCCGATTTACAGCAAATGGTAACGGAAAAAGACAAACAGGAATCGGAATACTATGTCGATTCGCTGGTTTCCTATTACCTTGACGGGGGAAATCTCGCCGATCTTGAATGGGAACTTGATGCGGTAAGGCGGCTATTGCCCCACATTACGGCGAAGGATATTAACGCCGCCATTAAAGATTATTTTGTGTGCAATGATCTGCAGGTGTTTATCTTTGCGCCGGAGACGGAACAGGCAAGTTTGCCAAGCGAAGCGCGTATCCGGCAGATTGTGGCGGAAAGCCGCAGGATGAAGATAGAGCGGCCCCAGTCCGCCGCGGTGGAACCGGGTCTGCTCGCGAACCTGCCGGAACGGGGCAAGATTGTCTCCGAATCCGCCGACGCCGAAACCGGCGCTCTTGTCTGGCAGCTTGGCAACGGGGCGAAGGTTATCCTTAAATCAACCAAAAACAAAAACGACGAGATTGTTTTGCAGGCGATGGCACGGGGCGGAACCTCCGGCGCGGCGGCAGAGGATGACATATCCGCAAGTCTTGCCGTTGAAATGATGCAGGTTTCCGGCCTTGGCCCCTGGTCCCGCTCCGATATGCGGCGTAAACTCGCCGACAAGCAGGTCTCATTTTCATACTGGGTGTCTCGTTATTACCGGGGCTTTCAGGGTTCCGCCACATCGGGCGACCTTGCGGTCCTCTTTGAAATGCTGTACCTGAACTTCACCGATCCCCGCATTGACGCTGAGGCCGTCGAAGCCATGATGGGACAGTATGCGACTTCCCTCGCCCACCGCAGCGAGAATCCTTCAACGGCTTTTTCCGACGAGATCAACCGGACAATTTACTCGGGCCATCCGCGCTTCAAACCTCTTGAACTGGAAGACCTTGCCAAAGCGGACACCGGCGCGGCGCTGGCATTTCTCCGAAAGGGAATGAATCCGGCGGACTACACCTTTGTCTTTACGGGCAACCTGGAAACGGAGACAATGCGGGAGTTAGTTGCAATCTATCTCGCATCTATTCCGCAGGGAGAAAGCTGGAACGCGTGGGCCGACCTTGGCATTGTCCGCCCCGGAAAAACCGAAAAAAATGTTTACAGGGGAAAAGAGGAACAGAGCAGGGTATACCTTGCGTGGTTTGCGCCGGCTGCATACAGCGAGGAACTAAGCATTGCCGCCCAGGCGCTCAGCGAATACCTTGAAATCAGAATGACCGAGGAAATTCGCGAAAAACTTGGCGGTGTATATTCGATTTCGGTGGGTGCGGGACTTTCGCCGGTTCCCTCAGGCGAACTTTCCATGTCGGTCCATTTTGCCTGCGACCCAAAGCGGGTGGAAGAACTTACCGGCGCGGTTATCGCACTGCTGCGGCAAACGGCGGGCAGCGGTACCGGCGGCTCAGGCGGCATTGACCGGGACACCTTCACCAAGGCGGTGGAGGCCCTGAGGAAGGAGTATGAAACCTCGATACAGAGCAACACCTACATTGCCCAGAGCTATGCCAACTCGTCGGTGCTGCTCAATCAGCCGCTTTCCCGGCTCGACAGGCGCCCCCATTACCACAACGCGGTCACCGCTGCCGATATCCAGGGCATCTGCGCCCGGCTCTTGCAAAACGGCCCCGCGCAGGTGGTGCTGTATCCGGAGAGGTGATCGAATAACAGGATCAACGAATGGCGCGCAGCCTACTCCCCGATGAGTTCGGTTTTGTGGCCGGTGATCCTGCCCACCTGATCGTTGAGTTTATCCGCATCCTTGAGCGTGTCATTGTACTTGCCCAGGGCGCTGGAGAGGTGTTTTCCAACAATGCCGTAATCGGTGTAGAACTTTCCGAATTTATCCTGAACCTGGGAAAGTTCTCCAAGGATCGTTTTCGCTTCCTGCTCAATTTTGAATCCTTTAAGGCCGTACACGATAGCCATAAGGTAGGCGTAAAAGCTGTTGGGCGAAACGGGGATAACCCGCCGTCCCATAGCGTAGTTCAAAAGTTCGTAGTCCTTGTTGGTAAGCGAATCGTTGATGATGGTCTCGTAAAAAACATTCTCGGCCGGTATATACATCATGGCGAAATCAAAAGTTCCCTCGGCGGGGTTGATGTATTTTGACGCGATTTCGTCGATGCGTTTTTTGACGCTGGAAATAAATTCCCTCTTGAACGTTTTCTTGTCTTCCTCGTTACCGGCGGCGACAAGGCGTTGAAAACTCTCCAGCGGAAATTTCGAGTCAACGGGGACAATGTTCCCGCCCAGTTTGATAATTGCGTCCACCTGGGAACCGTTTCTGAAACTGTGCTTGATCGCATAATTGGCGGCGGGGAATATCTGCCTGAGCAGTTCTTCCAGAAGATACTCGCCCAAATTACCCCGGAGTTTGGGAGCCTGCAGGGTGTTCTGGAGTGAGGAGATATCCTTGCCTATGTCCTGAATGTTTTTTGCCGTTGTCTCCAGAACGCCGAGTTTGGTATGTATGTCGCCGATTACCCGGTTTGAATTGTCAAGCTGTTTCGCGATGTTGCCCTGGGCGGAACTGAGGTTCTGGTTCAAGAGTTCCATCATGTTGTGCATCTGCGAGCCAAGCTGGTTTTGGGTGTCCAGGAACAACTGCTGCTGGCGGACCAGGGAAGCCTGCTGGCTTTCCAGCTGTTTTGTTTTAAGCTCGTTCAGTTCGTTTTTCAGGTCGAGTATCTGGGGGGAAATATCCGCCGTCCTGCCGGAATAGAGCTTAACGAGAATCAAAATGACCAGCGCAAACAACGCCGCAAAGGCGGCGGCTACAAAGATATTCACTGCTGTTTTCTCACAATTCGTGCCCCCAGAGCGGAAAGCCTTTCGACAAGACGCTCGTAACCCCGCTCAATCTGGTAAACATTGCGTATAACGCTTCTCCCGTCGGCGCAGAGAGCGGCAATAAGCATCGCCATTCCGGCGCGGACATCGGGGCTGATTAAATCAGAACCGTGGAGTTTCGCGGGGCCGGAAACCACTGCCCGGTGGGGATCGCATAACACGATTTGCGCCCCCATGGCGATAAGTTTATCCACAAAAAACATCCGCGATTCAAACATCTTTTCGTGGATCAAAACCGTGCCCTTTACCTGCGTTGCAACCACGGTGATAATGCTGGTAAGGTCGGGGGGAAAGCCCGGCCAGGGCGCATCGTCAATTTTCGGTATCATGCCGCCGAAGTCGCAGTTAACCTCCATCGGCTGGTTTTTGGGAACATGAATAACCGTGCCTTCCTGCGCCCAGGAAATGCCCAGCTTGCCGAATGCGATTTTCGCCGGGCGCAGATCATGGGGGCGCGTTCCCTCAATATGCAGGTCTCCGCCGGTGGCGGCGGCAAGCCCGATAAAGGAACCCACCTCCATAAAATCCGCGCCTATGGTAAAGTCGCAGCCCGAAAGTTTTTGTACACCGGTAATGGTGAGTATATTTGAACCAATTCCTTCGATTTGCGCCCCCATTGAAACGAGCATATTGCAGAGGTCCTGCACATGCGGCTCGCCGGCGGCATTGGTGAGTATGGTTTTACCTTTCGCAAGAACCGCCGCCATAACGGCGTTTTCCGTACCGGTAACCGACGCCTCGTCAAGAAAGATGTCGGCGCCTTTCAGCGACTTTGCGGTAAAGGTAAAGGCGTTATTGGTTTTAACCTTCGCCCCCAATTCACTCAGGGCGAGAAAGTGGGTGTCCAGCCGCCGTCTGCCGATAACGTCTCCGCCGGGGGGCGGCAGCACGGCCCTGCCCGTTCTGGCCAATAGCGGCCCGGCGAACAAAATCGACGCCCTGATCTTTTTCGCCAGTTCAACAGGTATTGAGGAAGAAGCGGCGTCTCCCGTCTGCAGGCGGAAGGTATTTGGTCCCGCGGATTCCACCCTCCCCCCCAGAGCGGCATAAATCTCAAGCATCACCTGCACGTCTTCGATTTCGGGAATATTTCTCAGCACGACAGGCTCGCCGGTCAGCAGCGCCGCCGCGATACAGGGCAGGGCAGCATTCTTGTTGCCGCTTGCCCTTACCGTTCCGCTCAGGGGAACGCCGCCGTCGATTATGTACTCACTCATAGGATGACTCCATTTTAGCCGCCGTCAGCAACGAATCATCCAGCGATCGCCGTGAGCGCCGACCAGTTTTAGCTGTAACGGATCCACTATCAGATCCATTCCTTCCAGCGGTATTACCCCAAGGAGTATTTCCGGGGCATCCTCCACAAGCATGGCCGACATGGTAAAAGAACGGTTTTCCCAGCGGATTTCTACCGGATCGGTAATTTTGCACACTCCCTGTCCGTTATTGGCGAAACTTACTCCGCGCTCGCCCCGAACCGAAAGCCCCAGCTTGCTAAATAGTTCCTGATTGATAACCAGGTACGTAGATCCGGTATCAACCAGCGCCTGAACCGTAGTTTGACGGATTTCCGGTTCCAAAATAATCCCGCTGCGGGCATTGGAAACATCTCCGGCGTTATTCAGTGTAATTTCCGCATACACATGACCCATAATTCATCTCCTGTTGTTAAAGTATAGCACATAAGCGCTGCCCTATATATGGCGCAAAGATGCGTTTTGCTTTACTATTTTTCAAAAAAAGTACTGTTTCGGCAGTACAGCGGCATCTTCCAGCGCGGCGGATTTTCGTGGTATAGTGGACATGAGAAGCAACCCGGTTGGTTGATTCTCATGTCTTGCATTTTTTCGGCTTTCAGCCTGCAAAAATGCGTTTTCAAACGGTAGCTAATCGGAAACTGGAAGGTTCCGATTAGCTTGGTATACCAGGCGACACTAGCTCACCCGGATAGAGCAGCTGCCTTCTAAGCAGCAGGTAGGGGGTTCGAGTCCCTCGTGTCGCACAATGTTAACATTACGCAACAAGTGGGGACTCGAAGGCGAGTCCCTTGTGTCGTACAATGTTGACATTACGCAATAAATAAGGAGGGGACATGATTGAATATACCCCCGACGGGATTTGCTCGACAAAACTGCAATTTGAGCTGAGGGATGGCAAGGTTTACTCGGTGTCTTTTGAGGGCGGCTGCAAGGGAAACCTGAAAGCACTGGGCATCCTTGTCGAGGGAATGGACGCCGCCGAGCTTGTCAAAAAGCTGAGGGGCCTGGAATGCGGCAAGAAAGGAACATCATGCAGCGATCAACTCGCTGCGGCCATCGAACAACACACATAAATGAAACTGCTCCTGCACTGCTGCTGCGGCCCCTGTGCGGCAGCCTGCATTGAAAGCCTGAATACCGAAGGCTTTGCGCCGGGACTGTATTGGTATAACCCCAACATCCACGGCGAAACCGAATACAACAGCCGCCGCGATGCACTCGCCGCTTTGGCCGCCGCCAAAAGCCTGCCGCTGGAAACAGCCGGCGGATACGGGCTGGAATTTTTTTTGCAGGAAATCGGCGGCAAGACAGAAGCCCCCGCTCGCTGCGAGATTTGCTACCGCATGCGGCTGGAACGGACGGCACAGCGGGCGGCGGAAGCGGGCTTTGACTCATTCAGCACCAGCCTCCTTATCAGCCCCTATCAGCAGCACGAGACAATTTGCCGTATTGCTGAGGAGGCAGCGGCGAAGTACGGCGCTGCATTTTTGTACCGGGATTTTCGCCCCCTGTTCAGGAAGGGCCAGGCCGAAGCCCGCACCCTTGGTCTGTATATGCAAAAATACTGCGGGTGCACGTTTAGCGTACCTGAAAAAAGATCAACGAATGACACGAATGGACGCAAATAGCAATATCGATCCGTTGTTTCAGCGGCTTGCCTTGATTGCCGGTGAAGACGTTGTGGAAAAACTGGGGCGGACAAGCGTACTGGTCTTCGGCCTGGGCGGGGTGGGAAGCTGGTGCGCCGAGGCGCTGGTTCGTTCCGGCGTGGGAACAATCGGCATTGTAGACTACGACACGGTTTGCGAAAGCAATGTGAACCGGCAGGTGCAGGCGACCAGCCGCACGCTGGGGCGTAACAAGGCCGAAGCGCTGAAGGAGCGGCTTTTGGAAATAAACCCCCGCTGCGAAGTTACTGCATGGGTACAGGTTTTTTCGCGGGAAAGCGCCGGCGGTTTTGGCATTGAACAGGCAAACTATGTGATCGATGCCATCGACACCCTGCCCCACAAACTCGATTTAATCGAAGCGGCCTGTGCCGCCGGGGTTACCCTTTTTTCATCAATGGGCATGGCGCACAAACTCGATCCCACCCGCATCAAAACCGGCGATATTTGGGACACCCGCGGCTGTCCTCTGGCGCGGCTGGTTCGCTCAGGCCTGCGGAAGCGAGGTTTTTCCGGCAGTTTTACCGCCGTGTACAGTGACGAGCCGCCGATGTGCCACAGCGGGCGGCTGCCGCGCTCTAAAGAACTTGCCGCCGACACCGGTGCCGCGCAAGCGCCCGGGTTGTCTCACAAGACAATTATCGGCAGCGCCGTTACCGTTACGGCGGCGGCGGGCATGGCGCTTGCCAGTCTCGTAATACGCAGCGTCATGGATACCCAATGAGCAACAGGTTTCTGCGAAGGGCTCGCCTGCCGGGGCAGGCACGCGCAAGCGCCGTGGTGCACAAGCTGACGGTAAAGGCGGCGATGGAACGAAAGCTGATCTGCGAGGGCGACCGCATCCTCATCGCCGTATCGGGCGGCAAGGATTCGACCGTGCTTGCCTGGGCGCTCTCCGCAATCAGGCCGGCGTTAAAAGTAAACTACGAGCTTGCCGCCCTGCACATCTCCACCGATTTCTGCGCCTGCTGCAAAAAATCGATCCTCAGCAACCGGCTTGAGGAATGGGGTATACCGTTTACCGATCTCTTTGTGCCGGTTGTCGGCAGGCTCAAGGAAGGGAAAAAAATGAACTGCTACTGGTGCTCCACCCAGCGGCGCACCGAACTGTTGAAATACGCCGTGGAAAACGGTTTTAACAAGATTGCCCTGGGGCATCATCTGGACGACATCGTCGAAACGTTTTTTATGAACCTCTGCGCCAAAGCCGAACTGTCCACCATGCCCATTGTGCTCAAATACCGCAAATACCCGGTAAGCCTTATCCGCCCGCTTGCCTACATCGAGGAGCGGCAGGTCATCGAATGCGCCGGTGAACAGAACATCCTTAAGGCGGCCTGTACCTGCCCCTATGGAATCAACTCCAAACGCCGCGATATTCGCCGGCGCGTTGCGGAACTGACCAACACCTCCAAAGGAGGCGACGATTCCGGGGCGGTAAAACGCCGCATACTCAGGGCACTGGCATCGGGCAAGCATGATTATCTCTCAGTGTAAAAAAATCTGCTGTGAAATGATGGACAAAATGCCCAAAAGATGGGTAAAATAGTCAACAATATAAAGAGGAAATCTTTATACACTTTTTTATTGAGAGGTATATCATGTTGAAGAAAAAATTACTGGTCGTGTTGGCTGCGCTCGTGCTGGGCATGGTCGTATTGGGATGCGCATCAATACCGCCCGCGCCGGTTATGCCAAAGACCGCAGAAACTGCCACGGTTTATTTTATTATGGGAAGCCCGGGGGTAACATTGACAGGCGGCGGTCTTACCTTTGGCGCTCAGTTTGTCCTTTGGGACGGCGACACGTTCCTTTCCAATATCGGCGGAAAAGAATTCCTCGTACTCAATTTTGAGCCGGGAAACCACTATTTCACGGCTCAGGGTGATAACTTCTACATTTCGCAGGCGGAACTGGCCCCCGGCAAAACCTATTATTATGAAATTACCATGCTGCCGGGCTTTAACCGCCCCAATGCCCTGCTTCAGATAATGGAGCCCTACGATCCCGAAATCGACGATCTGCTGAAAAAATGCAAAGAAATTGCCCCCAAGGGAAAAACTGCCGATGGCTATGTCAAAATGGCAAGTGACAATTTGGCCAAAGCGATAGCCGGTTCAGAAAATATTGATTTTGTGCCTGCCGACAAGGGAAGGTAACCACAGCGTTGTGCCCGCGCCGGCGGCCGGGCACAGTTAGTTTTAAAAAAATTATTGAATCACGATCTCGTTGGCACCGGCGCCTTCTTTGGAGTAGACGCGGTTTGCATTATAGGGATCGAGGCAGCGCTGACCCCGGTGAAAGAAAACGTACTGGTATTTTCCCGGCGGAAGGGGGATGAATAACGTGTAATTTCCCGGGGGGCCTTCCTTAAGCTCGTACATAAACGGGTCCCAGCCGTTAAAGCTGCCCGCCACCGAAACCGTTTCACCGGCCGGCCCCCTGAAGACAAAACTCAAGCCGCCGGGCGGCCCCTTGAGCGGGTCGGGAGCCATTTCCCTTTGCGGCACGGGAAGGGTCGACCAGGAAAGCCCGGTAGCCCTGTCCCAATGGCTGTTGGGGTTGGCAGGGTCGGTTGTCCACAGGCCGTTAATAATTAGCCGGTATTCGACCCGGGTCGCACCCTCGGGTATCTGATGAATATAGAACAGAATGCCGGAATCAACGTGCAGAACGGGGTTTTTCTCCTTTTCGGGGATTTCCAGGGGATCGCGGCGGACCAGAAGCTGCCTGAACCAGTGAACTTTGGAAAAACCCTCGTCGGCAAAGGCAACGCCCACCCTGCGAAAGCTGGACGGGGCGGTAAAAATCACCATATCCTCAAAAATCTCCGGCGCGCCCGGCCCGGAAAGGCTCAGTAAACGATCAACAAGCTGGTACGACTCGACCGATTCAATATCAACCGCAAAGGAAAAACCGGCGGCAAAAAGAAGAAGCGCTGCCAAAAATGTTCCAATTTTGATCGTTTTCATATATACTATCCCATTATCGGTCGATAATTAAATATCTTAATATGCCTTCATTAAGTGCGTTGCGGGAATTTAAAGCCTCTTTTGACGATATTGGCGGTCAGAAAGCCAGTCTCAGGGCAAAGGGCATTCCCCTTGATGATTTTGAACTTCCCGATAACGAACCGCCGCCCATGGAAAAATCTGCGCCAGCAGACGGCGATGCAGGGGACGATAGCGCCGACAGCGGGGCAGCGGGGTCGTCTTTTTCCGAAACGGGCGACCTTGATTTTGGCGCATTCCTGGGCGCCGATCCGGGCGACATTCCCGACATCCCCGCCGAAGACCTTGCGGCACAGGAACCTGAAACAGACAATCCGGCACAAAGCACCGAAGACTCAACGGAGGAAGATCTCCCCGTCGAGGATTTTAACTTACCCGAAGAACTTCTTGCCGACCTTTCTACGGAACTTGATGCGACGCTGCCCGATGAGGATCTCGAAATCATCGACCTTGACGATTTGGGTGATTTTGTTTCACCTGACTCCCCCGGCGAAGAAGCCATGACGGCTCCGGCAGACGAAGAAGAACCAGAGCTTATCGATCTTGACGACCTGGGCGATTTTGGTCTAACCGCAGAAGAATTGGGTGTAACAGACTCTGGCGAAAGCGAAACTGAGGGCGAGCCCGAGGGCGAACCCCAGGGTGAAACCGAAGGTGAAATCGAGGGTGAAACCCTAGACCTCGGTGACTTGGGCGATTTCGGGTTACCGGATGAATCGGCAGCGGCGGAATCAGGCGAAGGCGAGTCCGAGGGCGAACCCCAGGGTGAAACCGAGGGTGAAATCATCGACCTTGATGACTTGGGCGATTTCGGGTTACCGGATGAATCGGCAGCGGCAGAATCAAGCGAAGGCGAGCCCGAAGGCGAACCCCAGGGTGAAACCGAGGGTGAAATCATCGACCTCGGTGACCTGGGCGATTTAGGGTTACCGGATGAATCGGCGGCAGCGGAATCAGGCGAAGGCGAACCCGAGGGTGAAATCATCGACCTTGATGACTTGGGCGATTTCGGGTTACCGGATGAATCGGCGGCAGCGGAATCAAGCGAAGGCGAGTCCGAGAGTGAAACCCAGGGTGAAACCGAGGGTGAAACCTTAGACCTCGGCGACCTGGGTGATTTTAATATGCCGGACGAATCGGCGGCGGCAGAATCAGGCGAAGGCGAGTCCGAGGGTGAAACCGAGGGTGAAACCGAGGGTGAAACCCTAGACCTCGGTGACTTGGGCGATTTTAATATGCCGGACGAATCGGCAGCGGCAGAATCAGGCGAAGGTGGAACCCTAGACTTGGGTGACCTGGGTGATCTCAGTCTGCTGGACGAGACAATGGGAGCGGACGAAGGCGCTTCCCCGGACGAGTTGATTTTAACGGATGAAAGCGAGCCGGCCGATTCGTTTACACGGTTTGATCCAAAGGACGGCGTAGGACAGGACGCAGATGATATTTTTGCCGATGATACCGGCGACGACCTTGACGACTTTTCCTTTCCGGATTTGGACAACCGCAGAGAAACGCCCGGAAGAACCAGAACAGCACCGGTCACCGGCGGGGCAAAGGCCAAGTCCGAAAAACGTATCAATAATCTGGAAGATATCCGGCTCAGTGACGATGAGCTGAAGTATTTGGAAGAAACTCTGTCGAGTTATCCCCTCAATCTGCGCATTGCCTGTGAAGAGGTAATCGCCGAAGAGGAAGCCAGCCCCGAACAAATGTCGAAGCTGATAGGGCTTCTTATCCGCGGTGCGCCTGCCAAAGAGACAGCCGTCTTTGTCGGCGGCCTGCTGGACAGAACCATCACCATACCAAAATCGTTCCAAAAAAGTTCAGGAGAAGCGCTGGAAGCGGAACAGGGAAGTTTCGCCTACATCTTTGTCCACAATTTCCTTCCGGTACTGCGGGTGGTATTGCTTGTCGCCATTGCGGCGGGTTCGCTTTTTTATCTTGTCCACAGATTTATTTATACACCCCTCAGAGCTGAGTCGATCTACAAGATCGGCTATGAACGCATTTTTGCCGGAGAATACCAGCGGGCAAACGAGCGGTTTACCGAAGCATTCCGCATTCACCGCCGCAAAGACTGGTTCTTTAAATATGCCGAAGCTTTCCGCGACGAGCGGCAGTACATCTACGCCGAGCAGAAATACGACGAGCTTTTGCGGTACTATCCCCGCGACAAAAAGGGAGTTCTGGATTACGCATATCTGGAAACATACTACCTGCGGAATTACGCAAAAGCAGACAACCTCCTGCACCGGGAACTTCTGGATTATGCCCCGGACGATTACGAAGGTCTGCTGGCGGCGGGTGACAATAGTCTTGCCTGGGGCGAGATTGATCCGTCAAAATACGAAGACGCCCGGTTTGCCTACGCCCGCCTGATAGAGAAATACGGCTGGACCCCGCCGGTAGTGGAGCGAATGATGCGGTATTTTATCCGCACCGACAACCTGAAAGAAGTACTGCCGCTCAGAGCCTGGTTTGACGCAAGTCCCAAACGAACCCTTTCGGCCCAGACGCTTTCGGAACTGGGCGGCTATCTTCTAGACAAGGTTCTTGAAGAAACAAAAGGCGTACCCAACGAATATGTTGAACATATTGACAATGTACGCGACCTTCTTTTGGAAGCGATCATGGCAGATCCTTCCATCCCCGAGTCGCACTATCATCTGGCGCGGTACTACCAAAGTCTCGACAACACCTACGAAGAGCGGGTTACGCTGGAGATCGCCATCCGTTTATTCGAACGGGCGCGGGAGGAATCCATACAGCGGCTTATCTGCCGCATCGACGCCCACCAGCGCTACGCGGATAACCTGATTAACTCAAGGGAATTTGTCCCTGCCGAGGAACAACTGGTAAAGGGGATCGGCCTGTACGAAGACGGCGTTGCGCGGCGGCTGTTGTCCCGCTCTCCCAAGTACGGCAGACTCTATGCCGGACTGGGCGATCTTGAGTATTTTACCAAAACCGGCGACATGGAAGCCGCCCTTCGCTTTTACCAGCGCGCAGAGCAGCATGGCTGGGCACCTCCCGAGATGCAGTACCGTATGGGTTCGGCACATTACCGGCTGGAAGACTGGAGAAACGCGCTGGAATACCTGTTTGCGGCTTCGTCAAAACTTCCCCTGAACCGCCGCATTTTGTTCGCGATGGGTAACGCCGCACTGAAGCGGGGGGATTATTTCGCCGCCCAGGGTTATTACAGCCGCCTGTTGGACATATTGGAATCCCAGCGCTCCCGCCTGCCGATACTGCTGCCCAACGACCGCCCCGAATATCTTGAGCTTGCCGAACGTCTGATGATGGCGCGTAACAACGCCGGAGTCGCCGCCGAGATGCTTGCCTCCCAAACCGGAAACCGCAGCTACCATACCCGTGCAATAGCCCATTACGCCGAAGCGGAACGCGCCTGGGATTCCCTTACCCGCGATCCCCGCTCAATGGTCCGTTCAAGCAGTACTCCCCTGCCCTTCCTTAATTCGCGCAATGCCCTGTACCCGCAGCACAGCTATGAACCGCAGATATTCATCCGTATAGACCGGGAAGCGCAGGAAAATTCGATCTGGGAAAATATTGCCCCGATTGTCTGGCAGGACTAACGGGGATTGTAGAAGTTTTGTTCTGACATATCCTGCCCGTAAACCCAGGAACCGCGTATTTTGGTATAGACCCCCGCCTTTTTTTCATTTTGCATATAGGCGCTGTAGAACTCATTGCTTCCGTTAACATCGACATTGGCCGGAAGCCGAACTGATTCCAGGGCATCGCTGAGGATACTGCCGCCGATAAAAGTAACCGAATTGGGAATGTACAGACGGGAGATTCTGGTGTTCCAAAACGCGGCGAATTGTATTGTTTCAAGACCGGACGGGAGCGTTATCTTTTGCAGATGATCGCAGCCGCTAAAAGCGCCTTCCTCAATTATCTTCAATAATCTGGGAAGGTTAATGCTGGTAAGAAAAACATTGTCGGAAAATATATAGGGCGGAAGAACGGTAATCATCGACGGTTCTTCAAAGGTTACATTCTGGACACCGGTGCCGGCAAATGCTTCAGCCGGAAGCGTTCTGGTGATTTTGTCAATAACAATAATCTTAACAGCCAGATTTCCCGCAAACCGATCCGGTTCCCTGTTTATGTCCTCGTGAACCTTCAGCAGCCCCCCTGTCTCCAGGCGGGTCTGTGCCGCGACCGAAAAACACGCCACAAACATCAAGAAGTAAAGTACAGCCTTTTTCATTGTACACCTCCCAAAAATAGACTAAAAGGCGCTGTAATAATCACGTTCCGTTCTGTCCATCTGAAAACGCCATTCTTCATTAAATTTGGCGTAAACCCCCGCCTTTCTTCCATTTTGCATATAGGCATCGTAAAAATCATTGTTTCTTCTGTCAACATCGGCATTGCGGGGAAGACGAACGGATTGAAGGTTAGGGTTATCGCTGACCAGGCTGCTGCCGACAAAAGTAACGGTATCGGGAATGTACAGGCGGGAAATTCTGGTGTTCCGGAACGCCGCATCGTGTATTTCCTTCAGGCCGGAGGGAAGCGTTATGTGACGCAGTGTGGTACATGAGTCAAAGGCGCCTCTCTCAATGATTCTCATTGACGGGGGCAGCTTGACAGAGACAAGGGATGAACTGCCGAAAAACGCTCTGGAAGGAATTACACTTACGGTTGAATTAGCATCAAATTCAATACTCTGAACACCGGTGCCGACAAACGCTTCCGGCGGAAGTGTCCGTGTGGTACTGTCAATAATGATCGTCTGAATGGCCTGGTTTCCCGCGAACTGTTCCCAGATTCTGTTTATGTCTTCAAAAACCCTCAGCATACCGCCCCTTTCCAGGCGGGTCTGTGCCGCAACCGAAAAACATGCCGCAAACATCAAGAAGTAAAGTACAGTCTTTTTCATTGAGGCACCTCCAAAACTATCACCTAAATTAAATATAGCACAGATTGAAAACAAAATACAGCGCAACAGGTAACTGCGGCTTACTCACTTTCCCGCAGACCCAGCCCCAGACAGTACAGTTCAAAGGAATCACTGCGGCAGGCTGCCGGCTTATACGTTTTCGCCGTTTTAAAAAGAGAGCGCATACGCTTGAGCAGACCGGAGGTGTCGCCGCCCTGGAACAGCTTGAACAGCAGATTGCCGCTGTCACAAATCAGGGCGCTTTCGGCGTATGCGAGTACCGCTTCGGCAAGTTCCAGCGAACGGCTGGTATCAACAAAGCGGCTGCCTGTAGTTGCCGGCGCCGCGTCGCTGACGATCAGGTTATACGGCCCATGCGCAAGAATCGAGTCGCGGACGGCGGAATCGGTAATGTCGCCCTGTATGAAACAAAAACCGTCCGAGGCAAACAGGCCGGAATCGTATTGGCGCGACAGGGGGGAAAGGTCTGCCGAAACCAGAGAAACAGCGGGTATTTTCCGTAAAATGTACAGGCTCCAGCTTCCCGGCGCGGCGCCCACATCCAGCACGCGAAACCCGTCCGTCCGCCGTGGCTTCAAAAGACCGAATTTTTCGTCCATTTCTTTCAGTTTATATACCGAGCGCGCCGGATAACCCTCGCTGCGTGCCTTGATCTGCCAATAATCCGGTTTCTTGTAATCCGCCATTGCTTGACTATATACTAAAACAATGGATCAACAGTATACCCGCAGACTTGAAAGCATTGAAGCAGTACTTGATCGCTGGCTGCCCGAAAATCCCGGCAGCGGCTGGGCGGCGCAGATATTCCCCGGCTCTACTCACTACCCACTACCCACTACCCACTATATCTCCCTTACTGCGCCGGGCCGGGATCTGCTTTCACGGGGGGGCAAGCGCTGGCGGCCGCTGTTGATGACGCTGGTATGCGAAGCGCTGGGCGGCACAGAGGCTGCCCTGCCCCTTGCCCCATTGGTGGAATTCTGCCACAATGCCAGCCTTATCCACGATGACATTGAGGATAATTCCGATGAGCGGCGGGGCCGGCCGGCGGTGCATATCATCCATGGCGTTGACGCGGCGATAAACAGCGGATCCTTTCTCTACTTTCTGCCGCTTGCCTGCATCGATTCCTGGGCGGCGGATTTGGAAACAAAAGGAATCCTTTCGTCTGCCGCTGCCGGTTCGTGCAGGGCAAGGGTGTACGCGCTGTGGGGCGAATATATGCGGAAGCTGCATCTGGGACAGGCCATCGACATACACTGGCACCGGTATTTCGAGCCAATCCCGTCGATTGAGGAATACCGCGCCATGTGCGCCCTGAAAACCGGCTGTCTTGCCCGTTTTGCCGCAGAACTCGGAGTCGCCGCCGCCGAAATTGTAAGCGCGGCAATACCGCCGCGGCGTTTTGGCGAAGCGGCGGAAAAACTCGGCGTTGGTTTCCAGATACTCGACGACGTTAAAAATCTGACGACAGGTTTGCCCGGCAAGAAAAAAGGCGACGATATTATTGAGGGGAAGAAAAGCCTGCCCGTGCTGCTGTACCTGCACCGTTGGCCGGAAAAAAGGGAAACCGTCAAACGGTGTTTTGACGCGGCACGCTGCGGCGGCGTTGGCGCGCCGGAGGTGGCGGAGCTGATTCAACTGCTGCTTGAAAACGGGGTTCTCGCCGAGGCGGAAGGGCAGGGCAGGGCCCTCATCGCCGAAGCCCGCGAGGTTTTTGCCGAAGGAAGCGATCTGCTTTCCGGCCTGATCGATCACATAAGCTAAGGCGGGTACATTAATGCAAAAAATGCTGCAAGCCGAAATTTGGACCATCGTGCAAACCAGGGAGGGAAGCGCGGTACTGCTGCGCCCCCGGCATAAAAATGTCGCTGTGCCGATTTTTATCGGTCAGCTGGAAATTCAGTCCATACTTATCGGCAAGGAGGGCATCAAGCTGCCCCGTCCATTGACGCACGATCTGTTCCTGGAATTAATCGACAGCCAGAACCTAACCCTTAAACGGATCGAGATCCACGAACTGAAAGACAACACTTTTCACGCAAGGCTGGTCATATCAGGTGGCGTACATACCGATGATGAACCTCTCGTTCTGGACAGCCGTCCGTCGGATGCCTTTGGCCTTGCAACGCGCCGTAAATGCCCTATTCTTGTTTCTTCCGATATCGTTGAAGAGACCGGCATACCGCTGGACTTTTTCGTTGACGCGCTGGACGAAACTTCCCCCATTTCCAGGGAGGATATTTCCCCTTTGGAAGACGAGCGCCGCCTGCTTACCGATCAGCTGAACGAGGCGGTTGAGAAAGAAGAATACGAGCGTGCAGCCCGGATAAGGGATATGCTCAAAAATATGGAAAGTTAAACTAGTATGTTTACCTTTATGGAAGACGACGGCAGAGCCGTTCAGGACACGGAATATTTTAATTTTGATCATGCGAAAAATCTGATACTGCTAAAAAGCCCGGAAGCAATTTCCCGGCTGGCATCCGTAGAATTCGATCGGGAAAATTCCTGTTTTCGTTTTCAGAGCCTCGGGCAGGAAATCACGGTCAGTTACCCCGAATGCCGGGCAAGTTTTACCGCAAACGGAAAGACCCCCATCGTTACATGGCATTTCCCCATATTGCATTATCTGGCAACTGCGGATGGCTGCGCCCTGAGTGGAGAACTAACCTCTTTTGCCCATATAGAAAAATACGTGGCCCATCCGCAGCAATTTGAAAGCGACACCGGAGGCCGGCTGCTTAAGCTGCTTGACACCATCCCGCTGGAAAAACTGAAGCAGGCCTGTTTCGCCTTTAACGGTGAAATGATGCAGTCAAACGCCGACCTGTATGTCAAATTTTCCTTTACGCCAAAAGTCGATATATTTTTAAAATTATGGCTCGCGGATGATGAAATGCCCGGATCGGCCAAGCTGCTATTCGACAAAAACTGCGCCCGTTATCTGCAATCAATTGATATTAACTTCGCTGGTCCTTTGCTGGCCGGTTTTCTGGTAAAACACTGTAATTTTTCCGCCTGACAACCACTTGCCTTGGTTTAGGGAAAAAACGTATAATAATTCACTTATATTTAGGAAACCGGTCAAGAATCCGGTTTTCGCACTTTTTTGAGGAGGAACTATGAAAAAGATCGTGTTGATCGGGACTGTATTATTGCTGGTGCTGAGTATTAGCGCCTTTGCAGGCGGAGGAAAGCAGACACAACAAGTCCGCATGGCTACCGGCGGGAGTACCGGAACTTACTATGCCTTTGGTTCGGCAGTTGCCCAGATTCTGACTGAAAAAACCAATATCCCTATTTCCATTCAGTCTACTGGCGCTTCAAAAGCAAATATCCAGCTTATTGATGCCGGAGAAGTGGAGATCGCCATTGTTCAGAATGACGTTATGGATTATGCATGGAACGGCAAGGACCTGTTTACCGGCGAGCAAACCCAGAGCTTTAACAGCATGGCCGCTCTGTATGCCGAAACCTGCCAGATTGTGGCAAATCCGGCAGCGGGGATCAGGAGCATCGCCGATCTGAGGGGTAAAAACGTGTCGGTAGGAGATGCGGGAAGCGGCGTCGAGTTCAACGCCAGGCAGATTCTCGAAGCCTACGGTATGACTTTCGACGATATCGGAAAACAAAACCTGAGCTTTGGCGCATCAGCGGATGCCCTCAGGGATAACAAAATAGACGCCTTCTTCTGTGTTGCCGGCGCACCTACGCCAGCCGTTGTAGACCTGGCTACAAGCAAGGAAATCGTGCTTTTGGAGATTGACGAGGCGCATGCGGCTCAGCTTATGCGGGACTATCCTTTCTATACACGGTTCCCCGTCCCCGCAGGAAGCTACCGGGGTCAGAACAACGAGGCGATGACCGTTGCGGTAAAAGCGACGTTTATTGTCAGCCCCAAGCTTTCCGAAGATACGGTATACCAGCTGACAAAAAACCTCTTTGAGAACAAGGCCATGATAGAAGCTGCCCACGCGAAAGGCAGGGAACTTTCTCCTTCTTATGCGGTTGAAGGAATTTCCGTACCGTTCCACCCCGGCGCTTCCAAATATCTCAAGGAAATTGGCGCTCTGAGATAGTCGAAAAAATTGGGGCGACATTATGCATTTGACGCCCCGATGGTACATTTTGCCTGCCGCTCTTGTAATTTCAGGAGCGGTATTTTTCGCTGTACATACTGCGCGCGGTCCAATTTTGGAAGTTACTGACACGGCCTCAGGAAAGGTTTACGGTAAATGGTCATTGAAAGGAAAAGAAGAATTTGCCATTGAATTTGTCCATTCGGTAAACCAGGATCCGGTTCGGGAGATTTTTGCCGTTGAAAAAAAAACCATTAGGCCAAGTGCGGTACGTTTTGCTTCTTTCGGCGCGGGCATGCAGAGCGATCTTGAAGAAGGCCAGGTATTAAGCCGGGACGGTGACAGCCTGGTAATCAGCGGTTTTAATTCATCATTAAAGGAATTACATTATATTGTAGGAACTGTTTCGGATCATGTATTGTTTGTCAGCGACGAAACAGTCAGCCTGAGGGACCTTTGCGGAAAGAACGCCCATGTTACCCTGCAGATAAAATGAAAATCAGAGGAGCAAATTGATGACCCACCACGAAAAGCATGACCATGTGCTAACCGAGCAGGAAACCGAAGATCTTATCGCACACTTTGACCGTGAATCGAATGTGCGCCGGTTTTCGGGGGTTCCCGATATCCTGGTTAAGGGACTTCTGCTCCTGTTTGCCGTTTATGTCTTTTGGGTAACGCTCATTGCCAATCTTCCCGAGCAGGTCAGGCGCAGCGCTTTTGTGGGGATTCTGGTATTCACCGGTTATATGCTCTATCCCATTCGCCGGGGCATGACCAAAGTAAAAAACCATATCCCATGGTATGACTTTGTCCTCGGTTGCCTTGGCGCAATCTCATTCTTTTATTATGTAGTAAACTTTCAGTCGATTATCGACCGGGCTATATTATTGAAGCCCCTGGATGTTTATGTGGGCCTTGTGGGGATCATTATCCTGGCAGAACTCTGCCGCAGGGTTGTTGGTCTTCCCATTCTTGTAGTCGCAGCAGGTTTTGTCAGCTATGCCTTTATTGCGGGCTTTTCACTGCGCCGCGTCGTACACCAGCTTTTTTATACTACCGACGGGATAATCGGAACACCCATTGGCGTGTGTTCCACATTTATCGTCCTCTTTATTTTTCTTGCATCCTTCCTTGAAAAGTCGGGGATCGCCAAGTTCTTTATCGACCTGGCCAATTCGGTGGCGGGCTTTTCAGCGGGCGGCCCTGCAAAGGTGGCGGTTATCGCCAGCGCCCTGTTTGGAATGATCTCGGGCAGTTCGGTGGCCAATACCGTCGGCTCCGGCAGCGTTACCATTCCGGTAATGAAAAAAACCGGATACAGGCCGGAGTTCGCCGCGGCGGTGGAAGCGTCGGCATCCACCGGAGGACAGATCATGCCGCCCATCATGGGAGCCGCCGCCTTCCTTATGGCGGATCTGACCGATAAATCCTACCGGGCAATAGCGGTCGCGGCGATTCTGCCGGCAATGCTCTATTTTAGCGGAATATTCCTTATGGTTCACTTTGAGGCAAAGAAGCTGGGCTTAAGCGGATTGTCCCGGGAAGCCATTCCCCATTTCGGGCGGCTACTCCTTACCCGGGGTTACCTCTTTCTGCCGGTACTGGTTCTGGTGGGCCTGATGAGTCTTGGCCGCACCCCGGCTAACGCCGCCTGTTTCGGGATTCTTGCCGCTTTTGCGGTGAGTTTTTTCAACAAAGAAACCCGTTT
>Ga0082212_10002867_pt1 | contig 24718 bp, 15 predicted proteins | sample TergutNt197P3_FD_71548 | JGI IMG/M metagenome (GOLD analysis project Ga0082212, IMG submission 71548) | Neocapritermes taracua P3 segment gut microbial communities from Petit-Saut dam, French Guiana - Nt197 P3 | ecosystem: Host-associated > Arthropoda: Insects > Digestive system > Gut ... | reverse complement strand
ATGCGCATACTCGCGCGCTCCGGCATCCATGCCTCCGCTTTTCGGAACGTGATTGCAACGACCTCACCGAGGCACTGAATAGTAACGCAGCGACCAAGTCATAGCGGAGGGATCCGCAGATAGCGGCAAAATTTCCGTGGTATGCCCGCCGAATGATATACCCCTCTGTAACTGCAGCACATACAGCACCGCTGCATAAATATTCATAAGTTGTATTCATCAGCAAATAATAAATACTGTTCAGGCGGGAAAACCATAAAGCCGCTTGAAGATAATGCAGATATTCTCCGGGGATTTGCCGCTTTTCGGCGATAACTCCACCGTATTTGGGGGCGCAAAAGGAACATGGTCGCTGCGCCTGACCGTGGTAGCCGGACAGTCTGAACAGTATAAGAAAAAAAGCCCTCCGCACGTTGAAGTACGGAGAGCTTTTTTAAGGAACTTACTTTATAACGCCATGCCTGCGCAGCGCTTTAAGCAGATGCCATGCAAGTATTCCTCCGACGCCGCCGGAAAAAGCGGCGGATACGAGAGCGAGCAGCAGCGGAACAGCAGGCAAGCGGAAGAATATGATATTTACGGATAGAGTGCCGCAAAGATTCGCCAGAATACATGAGAGAAATGCCAGCGGCATGCTGACGCCGTGATTGCGCGCAGGAAGCAGGCACAGGTCTGCCGCCAGGCCGGGCAGCGTATAGCTTATCAAACTGAGGAGGCCGTGCGAGCCGCCTATCCCGGAAAGTGTGACAAGCATTGCCTGGACGAGCCCCATCATTGTTGCGGCGCCGAACTTACCGGTGGCGTCGGAGATAACAACCAGCCACATCATATATAGTCCGCCTATCAGCGACCCCCCGGGAATGAATAAAGGCGAACTTGCGATTTGGATCAGAGGCGTCAGCACCGACTTCACTGCGATACTGAGCGTCGCCATGATCGCAATCAAAATATAGTCTCTAAGGCTGAAATGCCGCAGAGCCTTTTGGAGTCTGTCAGGGTTGCTACTCATTGGATATGTGTACATCCAGGCGCTCGTAAGCCATCGTTATGCCGTTTTTCTCAAAGCAGTTGCGAACAGCCTCGTTCAGGTCGAAATTCACGCTCCAGTAGTCGTCTTTTTTGACCCACACTCTCATGCCGTACTTGACAGAGCTGTTATCAAATGACATGATCATTATCTGAGGCGCCGGGTCTGAGAATATCCGCGGCTCCTCGAAGATCACCTTTGTCAACGCTGCTCTGACCTGCTCGGTGCTGTCTTTATATGACGCTCTGAATGTCATGTCAAGGCGCCGTTGAGCTTCGCGGCTGCAGTTCGAGATCCTGGACTTCGTGATGTCGCTGTTCGGGATATAGACCGGTTTGTTGTCAGGCGTTTTCAGGACAGTGTAAAAAAGGGTAACGGACATTACCGTACCGGAAACATCGGGCGTCTCGATATAATCACCCGCGGCGAAGGGTTTCGTGACAAGAACAGTGAGGCCTGAGAACAGATTTGAAAGCGTGTTCTGCACCGAAAGGGACAATGCAAGACCGACGACACTGAAAGCTGCAACAAGCGAAGTGCTTGGTATTCCAAGGCTTTCGGCAACGATCACCGCGGTCAGTATCCATAACGCGACCTTTACAGCAGACTTTATGAAGCCTGCAAGCACCGCGTCCGTATTGCCTCTGCCGAGTATTCTTCGCAGCACCTTGTTGATTATGATGCTTACGATTATACAGATGAGAAGTATAATCACCGCGGACAGTATCGTTGAAAGAGACAGGCTGCCGATCTTAACGTCTGATAGAAAGCTGAAAAAAGCCATCTGTACCTCCTTGTTATCACGTAATTGGAAAGCTAAAAACTGATTTTTCAAAACAGCAACATTATTACCCCGGATTAATTCTTTGTCAAGTGAAAACTCCTTGACACGGATGTATGACGCGGTATTATGTAACAGTTCAGAGGGGTATCCGGGAGACTGCCTTTTTTAAGGCTGATGTAATAGCAGGAGGCGGTAGTCACTGCTCTTATACCCCGGAACATTCGTAGAAGCCTCAAAAAAGCATCTCCCGGATACCCCTCTGAACTGTAACGGTATTATAGAAGTTGCGGAGGTGATACTGCTGAGCATAGAACACTTAAGCGGCGCACAGTATGAAAACATACCAGTTGAAAAGGCACGGGAAGGATTTCTGAGGGAGCTGACGGAAAGAGGCTTGTCCTCAGGAACTGAAACAGTCCCGGTAACAGCCGCAGCCGAGAGGGTGACTGCCGCGCCTGTATACGCAGCGGAAAGCTCACCCCGGTATAACACATGCGCGATGGACGGCATTGCGCTGAGCTCATCGATAACGATCGGAGCGTCGAAAACATCTCCGGTAATGCTGACGCGGGAGCAGTACGTGCAGGTCAGTACGGGGAGCCCTCTGCCTGAAGGCTGCGACGCAGTCATTATGTCTGAGGATGTTGCGCAGGGAGTTGCGCAGGATGTTGCGCAGGGAGTTGCGCAGGGAGTTGCGCAGGGTGTTGCGCAGGGTGTTGCGCAGGGTGTTGCGCAGGGAGTTGCGCAGGGAGCTGCGCAGGGTGTTGCGCAGGATGTTGCACAGGATGTTGCGCAGGGTGATGCTCAGAGTGTTGCTCAGGATATTGCGCAGGGTAATGACGGCGGAGTTGCCGTGCTTGCACAGGCTGCGCCGTGGCAGCACATCAGACAGGTCGGTGAGGACATATGCGCGGGCGAGATGATACTGCCTTCATTTACGGAGATAACGCCGGCGGCTCTCGGCGCTGTTTTGTCATGCGGAGTTAACAGTATTGAGGTCATTAAAAAACCGGTGGTCGGGATCATCTCAGTCTCTGAGGAACAGGAAACTGCATCCGGCAAGCGCCGCGATAACCACGAACGCGCAGACGAAAGCGAAATGCACAGTGTACACGGAGATGAAATATACGTTGCACGCGGAGATGAAGTATACGTTGCACGCGGAGATGGACATACACCTGACCGGAACACTGCGATATACACCGCGATGATAAAGCAATGGGGCGCCGTGACAGTCGCGTACATTTCTGAGAAGTGCAGAGCGGCCGATCTCAGGGCAGTGATTTCCGGTGCGGCTGCTGCCTGTGACGCCGTCGTCGTATGCGCAGAGTCTTTGACCGGGACTGCGGATATAACGGCGCAGGCGCTTGGTGAAGCCGGTGAAATCCTTTTCCGCGGCGTCGCTATCATGCCGGGCAAACCGGTCATACTCAGCATATGCGGCGGTAAGCCGGTAATAGGCGTACCCGGAAACCCCGTATCCGGGATCATCATACTCGAAGAGTTCCTAAAGCCTGTTATAGAGATCCTCAGCGGCGCGGAACCGGAGCAGCGCGAATATGCCGACGCTGCGCTTACAAGGCAGGTACTATCGAACCCGGACTACAAAGAGTATGTTAGAGTCGGGCTTGGATATGTAACCGGAAAGCTGATAGCCATACCTCTGAGCAGGGGCAGCGGGGTCGTAAGTTCGTTTATGAAGGCGGATGGTATCGTCGAGATCCCGCTGGAGTCCGGAGGATATAAAAACGGTGAAATGGTACCGGTAAGGCTGTTGAAACCATTCAGGAGTATTGAGACTGCCCTCGTCGCAATAGGCAGTCACGACCCTCTGCTTGACGAACTCTCAGAACTTATGAAGCGTCATGACCGAAGGTACTCGATGAAGTCCTCGCATGTGGGCAGCATGGGAGGTTTAATGGCGATCAAGCGTGGTGAAGCCCACATTGCTGGTACGCATCTGCTTGACGAGTCGTCCGGAGAGTATAACATACAGTTTATTAAGAAGCAGTTTCCCAAAGGCGGCGTCCGCCTTGTACAATGCGTGAGGCGAGAACAGGGGCTTATGTTGAATAAGGGGAACCCTGACAACATTGAATCCATGAGTGATATCGCGCGTGATGATATAAGATACGTAAACAGGCAAAAAGGTTCCGGCACGAGGATCCTGTGCGACTACCTGTGCAGGCGATTCGGAGTAGATACATCAAAGGTGAGAGGGTATGACAGGGAAGAATACACACATACCTCTGTTGCAGCGATCATAGCCTCGGGCTCCGCGGATGCGGGGCTCGGCATCCTTTCCGCTGCCGGTATGTACGGACTTGATTTTCTTCATATCTGCGACGAACAGTATGACCTGCTTATTCCGGATTATGCATGGGATCTGCCGGTTGTGAAATACTTGCTAGAGATACTCAAATCCGACGCTTTCGCGCAGAGGCTGCAGCAGCTCGGCGGGTACAAAATTGATAAACCCGGAGATGTATTGCTGAGACTATAATGCTCATTGAGAAATAGCCGCCCTCCCGTACACCCCTCTAAACTGTAGTAACACTACTGTAAGGTACTATTCACTGTCCCATCGTCATTGCGGTCTCCGCGCCGCAATCCCATGAATAATGTGCCTGTCCGATGGGGATTGCGGGTCAAGCCCGCAATGACGAGACGTTTGACTGTTTTTTCTGGCATACCGTGAATAGTAACATTACTGTAACTCTGGCATACCCTGAACTGTAACCGGGTATTTGACTTATCTTTGCAATGAGTATACAATAGGAAATGCTTTTCAGCAGAAGATTCTGCACACTAATCAGATGACAGGAGGAAGCACAATGGAATTCTTCGAAACCGTAGTTGCGAGGTACAGTTACCGCGGTGAGTTTGAACCGACGCCTGTTCCGCATGAGGATCTCGTAAAAATTTGTGAGGCCGGAATACATGCCCCGACGGCTGGGAATATGCAGAGCCAGCGTTTCTACGTCGTAACGAATCCGGAGGTCCTTGAGAAAATCAGAGCTATTTTCAATCCGCCCGACGCCCAGTTCAGGCAAATGGGAGTCGCGACGGCTCCGGCTCTGATTTTGCTCGTGTCAAAACTGCTCAAATTCGGTGACAGGGGAGACAGCCCGTTCGAACTTCAGGATTATGGAGCTGCTGCGCAGAACGTCCTGCTGGCAATAGCGGACCTCGGCTATACTACAGTCTGGACTGACGGGCACACGAACTTCACAAAGAGTTTTCAGGAACAGATCGGAAGCATTATAGATCTTGACGAAGACGCAAGAGTCCGCGCAGTATTGCCTGTCGGTATTCCGAAAGAAAAGGGAGGCAAACAGGCGCAAAGGAAGCCGTTTGAGGAACTGACGAAGTTCTACGAGTAGGTTGTTTCAGCGAGCAGACAGTTCCGGCAAGATGAAAGTCTCGGCGAGATGAGACGACAGATCATATCTGAGCAGCAGGCAGATTAAATGTCCGGCGCCGAGAGAGGCAGACGAGCCTCATGTACTCGGACCGGACGGTACGAGACGGCATACATGAGCCGGAGCGTGCGAGCCGGACAGTACGAGACGGCATACGTGAGCCGGAGCGTGTGAGCCGGACAGCGTGAGCCGGACAGCGTGAGCCGGACAGCGTGAGCCGGATAGCGTGTGAGCCGGACAGCGTGAGCCGGACAGCGTGAGCCGGATAGCGTGTGAGCCGGTTATATGGAGAGTAGTAAATAAGAAGAACGGTGGACGAGCCTTCTTCCTGATTGCGCTGCGCGGCCGGGGACGATTTTCCCGGGCCGCTTGGGCGGGTCGGGATTTGGGCTGTTTTTCTTTGCATCAGTGTTCGGTGAATTTATTAGTCAGCAATGAAAACATTCATATAATAATCAAATTCAGGAGGAAAGAGTATGTTTAAGAACGTGCAAAACAAGAAGAGGTCTATACGAGGGATAATCAGCATGCTTATGTGTCTGCTGCTGACGGCGTCGCTTCTGCCGATCGCGGCGGCAATAGTGCCGGTGGGCGGATTGCTCCAGACAGAGCAGCCTGTGCTGGTAGTGACCGGGCAGGACCTGCCGGGCGGCGCCAGAGGATCTGCGGAATACGCAACGAACGAAAAAGCGTACACGATGGATGAGTTGCGCGCAATGGAGGACTTAACAGCGGAACGGCTTTACACCTCGATCAACAGTTCACAGTCAAAAAGGATATACAGGGCGCAGGGCGTCGACCTCGAGGGGCTGCTTGCGCTAAGCGGTTACACTGAGCTTGGAAAGCTGACGTCAGTAGCCTCGGACGGGTATGCCCCGACGTTTGACTTGAGCGAGGAGCGCAGCATATATCCGAACTATGCAGACGATGACGCCGGCGGCGCGGAGGTCGTAAAGCCGATACTGGCATGGAAAAACGCGGAAAACAGGGACGTCCCGCCTGTACAGCCGGAGCCGTTCGCCACAATGAATGAGGAACCGGACGATCAAGCTATGCGTGTCTTTGCAGGACAGCTTGACATCAACGATGTCAACAGCACATTTTTTAACCGCAATGTGGTAAAGCTTATCGCAGGCGAAGCGATAGAAGGAGCAGATATCACCGTTTGCGGCGTACCTTACAGCCGCGCTGATATTCTCCTGATGCCGCGAGCAGAGCATTCGTATACATATACCACGCAGAACGGCGAGAGGACGGACACCGTGAGAGGAGTTCCGCTCGCGGTCCTTCTCGAGAATATCGATGACAACGCCGAAATCTGTTTTGAGTCAGTCGACGGATGGGGCGGCATCTCCGATTTTACAGCATTAAAACTCGACCTCGTCGCGAATAACGCGATACTTGCTTACGAAATCAAAAGCGGGGACGATTGGACAGCTTACTACAGGGCTTCCGATGACGGCGCCGGATATTTCAGGCTTATGGTGGAAGGCACAAGCGGCGCGCATATGATAAACGCAATCGACGCTTCGCTCCTGGGAGAACCGATTGTCGAGGAAGGACCTGACGGGTGGGCAGTTGATGAGGTCAATGCGGCGCTGGAGCTGGGACTAGTCCCGGATTCGATAATCGACGGCGGATGGAAGAATCCTGCTTCGCGGCTTGCCGCTGCGGAAGCCATGGTGCTCCTTATAGAAAAAGCATCCGGGCAAACAATGGAGGAACTCGCGCTGGAGAATGAGTGGGATCTGACAACGGGCGGGTTTTCTGACACTGACAGCACGGAGGTGACGTTCCTGAAATACGCGGGAGTCACAAACGGAATGGGAGACGGAACATTCGCCCCGGACTCGACGTTTACACGCGCTCACGCCGTTACGATGATAGGGCGCGCTGCGGAGTTCTTCTTTGGAATAGACGCTAAGGGTGATAACCCGTTTAATGATGAGATACCTGACTGGGCGGTCATGTACGTAGGGTATGCAGCGGAGAATAATATCACAAAAGGCGAAGACGCCGACCTTATGCTGTTCGGCGCCGGGAACCTGCTTCAGAATCAAACGACGGTCATGTTCACGTACAGATCGTATTTCGTCTGGAAGTAGCGAAGTAACACGGTGTAGATGATTCTATGAAGGAAATGATCTATATGAAGAAAAAAGTGATCGCGTTACTCGCAGTGGCGGCAGTTATGATATCGCTGCTGACTCCGGTAGCCGCGTCCGCGTCAGGCGCTTATGGATTGAAAAACGAGTTTACAATCCATAGGACGTCGTCTGCCGGAGGCGGACAGAACTCTATGAGCTATAAGCACATAGACAGCTCCAACCCCTACAATATCGACGCGCTGACAAGCGCAACGCTGACAGTCGAGGGCCCGGGCGTCGCTGCGACGACTCCTATAGCGGTGCGCGAACTCGAGGCCTCGGCGCCGGCTGTCAAGACAGTCACATATACTAACGGCGCCGGCAAGACTTTCACTTACGAAGGCGCGGACGTGCTGTCGATAATAGACGGCGCGGTCAACACCAACGTGCTGAAAACCGACGAGCAGGTCGTCGTTGTGTTCAAGAACCGGTGGAGGCAGGACGTCGCGACGATAGCATACTCTGACCTCAAAGCGGCGACGGAAGCGGGGAAGCCGGTTCTGCTGGCGCACGGCGTGTCCGACGGGAACTCGACTGCGCCGTTCGTGTTCGACCTTGCCACAGGGCTTATCCCGGCGCTCGACAACGCGGACGGCCCTGTCCGTCTTGTTTACGACGCGTCTGTTTTCAAGAGCGGCGGCACTAACGCGCCGCTCGGAACCGGGGCGTTCAAGTCCTGCGCGTATATGTACGTTCAGACGGGCGCGGGCGAACCCGGATTCAAACACTCAGCCGCGTCAGACAAAGCATATGAAAATCCGGTCAACCTGGAGTTCCTGATAACGCTTACGGGCTCTGCGCTGGGGCGCGAGGTCAATTACACGATATCCGAGCTTGAGGCGATGGTCGAATACGATGCTGCAGGGAACCCAAAAGCGGGCGGGATAGGCTGGCGCGATTCGTACAGCCTGTCCAATACGACGTACTGGTATGTGAACCAGTACGAGGGGATCAACCTCTGGCAGCTCCTGACGCAAAAGCTTGGGATAAGCGCGTCAAAGTACGCAAACGACAGGGACACTCTCGTGTCGTTCGCATCGTGGGACAACTACAGGACGTTCACCGAGTTTTCGATGTACCAGCTTGCGCATCCGGAATCGTCGTACTTCTATGAGAAGTCGCCGCTTGACGTAGGAACGTCCCGGCCGACTAAGGCGCAGCTTGCAACTGAGGAGTATCAGCCGACAAACTCAGGCGCCGGCACGGGTGACTGGACGAGTGATTCAAACGGCTATCCTGTAAAGGCCGGGTACCCGGTGCTGCTCGCGTACGGCGTGAACGGTTACCCGTATGTCAAGGAAGCGGATACGCCCGGCTACTTCGGGGGGCTTGGAAACGACGGAGGCCCGATGAAGGTCATATTCGGCAAGACAGACGGGATGATACGCTCAAATCCGGCGGCGGAAGAGAACTATGCGTATTTCTTCAACAACGGGTCAAATCAGCTTCAAAAGGCTCAGGAGATATATGTCGGCGACGACGCGCGTTATTCGACCCATTCGCAAAACCCCGGATTTAAAAACATGGCGAACTCTCCCGACGCGCTGACCGTGGAAATAGTGAGCACGACCGGGACAAAGACTACAAAGACTTACACGCTTGCAGAGCTTGAAAATGTTCTGTATGGAGCGACAAAGCGGGACATGGACACTCAAGGCAGGCAGGAGAAGGGATATTACCCGTACAACATGTCGGGAGGGAAGGTCTCTGACGAGCTTTTTGAAGGCGTAAACCTGTGGTACCTGCTTTCGGAAAACATTGGCATGGCCGGTTATCTCGGGACAGTCAGCCTGTACAGCGAGGGCAGCGCGTCCCCTTCGGCGGAGTATTCGCTTGAGGAGATACGTGAAGCCGGCTTCAACTCGCTGCGCGGAACGGCAGGGCTCGGCGCTATGATTGCTTTCGCGAAGAACGGCTACCCGCTTGTAAGAGATTCCGGCTCGGCGGGTTACGTTGCGGCCGACGTCGTGACCGGAAAGCAGATCGGAAACAGCGGAGGGCCGCTCATGTTTGTCCGGGCGCAGAGCGAAAGCGAGAGAGCGAATGGAAGCGTCTCAGTGGGCGGTGATAAAAGGGCCGCGGTTTCGAGGCTCTCAAAGATCGTTGTGAACCTGGAAGCGGATCCGTACTCCCACGGCGAGGAAGCAGGGAAGGCGGCAATCAGCTTCACGGGCGCTGTGATGAACTCGGCGGGCGCGGTTCTGACCGTCTCGGAACTTGAGACGAAGCAGAAGTACATGGTGACAGGGGAGTACGATGTTGGCGGCGCCGCAAACGAGTACAGGGGGCTTGACCTGTTCAGGCTGATAAACGATCCCGCGATAGGCGCTTCCGCGAGTATGGAAGCAGTGATAGTTTCCAATGACGCGGGGCAGCAAACCACGCTAACGGCGGCGGACCTGCGGGACGCTTCGAAACGCGTTATACTTGCGTACGGCGTTACGGGAGGCGGCGCAGCATCAATCGGCGGAAACTCGGGGAGCGGCGCAAACTCGGGGAGCAGCGCGGGCGCAGGCAGTGCAGGTGGTAGTAAGAGCGTAGATGGCGCCGGAAGGCCGCTGGCTGCGTCTGAAGGCGGGCCTATCAGGCTTATCATCAACGGGGCTTCCGCAAACGAATGTATTACGAACGTCACAAAGGTAGAGGTCGTCGCCGCGAAAGGGACAGGCTGGACGCACTCGTTCGGTAACTTCCTGCAGTATGCGGATCACACGATCGGGATTTCAGGTTCAAATCTGTCAAAATCAGTCGTATACACCGTAGCGGACATAGAAGCGATGGAAAACATCGTAGTCAACGACGGATATCAGCTTGGAGGAGCTATCTTCGTCGAGGGCGTCGACCTGTACAAGCTGTTGCAGACTATAGGGTTCGCAAACGGGCTTACGACGTCGGAGATAACTGTTTACGCGGCGGACGGGTATGCCGTCGCGCTCACGGGCACAGACGTTGAGAAGGGCGTGAACGGTAAGCCTGTGCTGCTTGCGTACGCGCAGGGATCCACAGCGTCGAACGGCTTACCGCTCGTACCAAACGATACTGACGCGGGATTCGACCCCAACGTCGGAAACGCGTACGGGCCGCTGCGGCTCATCGTTCACGACAACTCAGGCTGGTGTAATAAATGGGTGAGCAGGATCGTAGTCGGCGCTGAATCCGTGGTAGCAGAAAAACCCGCGTTTTTGACGTATGAAGCGGGTGCAGAGCTGCCGTTTGCGGGCACGCGGAGCGTTGCAGCCGACGGAGCAGGCGGTTTCTGGGTAGGCTCGTACGGCGGAGGCCTGTCGCATATCAACGCCGCGGGAGACAGTGACAGCGCGGGAGGCAGCGACGCCGCGGGAGACAGCGACAGCGCGGGAGGCAGCGTCAACTCGGGAGACAACGACAGCTCGGGAGCAGCCGACGTTAGCGAAGAGGGCGATACTCCCGGAACCGGAACCGCATCAGCAGGTATTACCGTGTATAACTCGGAGTCGACGCCCGCGCTGAAGTCCGATTTTGTCTCCGCAATAGCCGTGGACAAAGCAGGCGGCGTGTGGTTTTCACAGAACGCGAGCTATACCGATCTGACACTGAACAGGGGGCTCGGTTACCTCAGAGACGGTGAAATCACATGGTATGAAAAGGGCGATGAAATACCTGACAACTATATTCAGGCGATAGAAATCGACTGCTTCGGCAATGTCTGGTTCGGTTCTTTTGGCGGCTTGACAAAGTTCGACGGCGAGACATGGACGACATGGTCAGGGGGCGGAGATGACGGCGTCAATGCCGATGTTGATGACAACAACAGTAACGTCGCAAATAACGACTCCGGAATAAAAGAAAACGCCGGAAACGACGTAGATACAGGGACAAACAGCAGCGCAGACTCCATCTCAGCCGTATCCGGGTTGCCGTATATATCTGTCAGCACGATCAAGTCAGATAAGCTGGGCGGCGTTTGGGTAGGATTCTATCCGGACGGCGGCGGAACCGCTGACGACCTGTTCCGCGGCGGATATATCCACATGGATAGAGACGGTAGTATTGATTACCGTCAGGACTACGTTGGTGAGTACAGCGAACTTGCGGGATCGTCGCTGCTAGCGGACGCCTGGGTGAGAAACTTTGCGATAGATACAGACGGTGATGTGTGGGTAGTCCGCTCAGGTTCTTACGCGAACATGCCGACCTCCGTAGGGGGAAGGATAGACTGCGTAGAAGACCTGACGCACTCCGGAGAGGGATACAGGCTAAAGCAGACGTACACCGGCGAGGAGCTTCTCGGCGACATGCTGAAGGACAAAGGCGAAATACGGGCTGTTACAGCGGATCCGATCAAGGGGGTGTGGTTCGGGACGACTACCGGCGGAGTCGTGTACAAGCCGGCGCCGTCTGACAGCGGGACGTGGTTCGGTAATGCAAATTCTGCCTGGGGCAGAGACAATATTACGCTTGACAACGTGTACAGCCTCGGATTCTCAGACGGGGCGCTGTATGTCGGATCGGCGGGCGGCGCGGCGGTGAACGCGGACGCGGGCGTATTCCTCGACGTCATAAACCACTGGGCGAGGAAAGACGTCATTACGCTTTCGGGTCTTGGAATCGTCAACGGCTACGCGGACAGGACGTTCAAACCGGACGATACGCTCACAAGGGCGCAGTTCGTCACGATGCTTTACAGGCTGGCAGGCGGTGATAGCGCCGGAGCTGCAGTAAACTCCGAAGACGCCGGAAGCGATGTTAATGCTGAAACAGATGTTGTCGCAGATAACGCCGTTAACACAGATAGCGCCGTCAACACAGATAGCGCCGTAAATACCGAAAACGACGTTAACGTTGGCAACGCCTTTGGCAACGCCTTAAATACAGCAAACGACGCTTCTCTGTCAGACGGAACCGGTTTTACAGACGTTGCCGCAGACGCATACTATGCAAAGGCTGTTATGTGGGCTGCCGGAAACGGAATCGCAAGGGGCGTCGGAGACGGGAAATTCGCCCCCGACGCGCAGATCACGCGTCAGGACATGGCGGTAATGATGAGCAACTATATAAACTACTCAGGATGGAACGCCCCGTTCGAAAGCGCCCCGATATCCTTCGCGGATTCAGGCGACATAGCGGATTACGCGGCGGAAGCGGTATCCTTCATTCAGCAGCAAGGCATTATAAACGGCAAAACCGCGACGGCATTCGCCCCGCTGGATAATACGACAAGAGCTGAAGCCGCGGCGGTCCTGGCAAGACTGCTCACAAGAATGAGCGCGTTATAAGGTACAGTTCAACGGGGTATCCGTGAGACTGCCTTTTTTGAGGTCGATGTTATAGCAGGAGGCGGAAGCCACTGCTAATATACACCGGAACATTTGTAGAAGCCTCAAAAAAGCATCTCCCGGATACCTCGCTGAAACTGTAACACCGTTATAGTGCGTTGAGCAAGCGCATAACTAACTATAGAAGTTTGGATAACATATGAGCGAAGCGTATGAAAAAAAGTCGGGACAGTGTGCACTATCAACTCTCAAGCTCCAGAGGATTAAAAAAAGGGGAGTCGGTTACAAGCCCTTTTCAATAATCTCGGTTTGACAGTGCGGGTGAATCTCGTTACAATAAGAGAAACAGATGGGAGTTAGGGTGAGAGAAATGGCTTGGTCCGACTATATTGTGAATATAGCTGCACCTCACTCAAGAGGTAGTGCAGAGCATTGGCTGCGATATCTGAGCAAAGATATCGACAAATGCGGTACTGCCTTTTCGTATCAAGATGTTGAGCAGTTGTATAGTAACGAAGCCTTGACTTATTATCAGCGGGTTACACTGAAAGCAGCTTTTACAAAAGATTCACCAACAAGGCGTTACATCCGCAGTCTGAACGAGAAAACTACTTTGCCAATGATGGCGGCTATAATAGAGAAAGCGAGGCAGAGGAATGAAGATTCTCGTGAGTAACGGAGAAAGAAGCCAGATTGACTTTGAATCTGTATTCAAACGTTTAAATGAAGAATTGGCTAATATCGGTCAATCTCTTGATTTGATATGCGCCGGCGGGTATGTTATGCAATTACAAGGCTATATTGCCACTACAGATGTTGACGCGTTCTACAAAAGCAACTCAGAGGTTGAGGGGATTATACGCAAAATCGGAGACGAGTTTGGGATAAATAAAGAAGATGAGCTGTGGTTGAACAATTCGATATCAGAGTTCAATAAGAAACCGCTTGAGCAATATTGCAAGTTGAAATATCAGATGTCGAATCTGACCGTGGAAATTGTTGACATTCTTTATGTTGTTGGAATGAAGTTAAGCCCGCAAAGTGCAAGGGTTAAAGACTTAGACCATGTGGCAAGTTATCTAAAAAACAGCGGTAACAGGCGACCTTTTGAGTTGACTTCGAAGCTTGTTGCAATGGGGTTCCGCGATATTGATATATCTGTGCTCCTGGAGGCATACGGTAATGCGTATGGCTTGGAATGGCTTGCGGATTTCTACACAGAGAATGAATCTAGGTTGCAAAAATACGGCAGTACAGAGATAGACAAATTCACAGGCTAAAAGAAATGTTCAATTTTGGGCGCTATTGTGTTATTATGCATGATAGCGCCTGTTGTTTGGTTCGCCCGTCAAAGCCGCGTATATCTATTTTAGGTGTATTTATCAGGCGAGACCATTGCATGTAAAGATATGGAGTGTGAGCCGCATATGCTGACAAAATACGGTCTGCCCCAAGTTGCTGTGTTCCCAGCGGTCACAGGATGCGTTATGATCCTACTTGCCGTTTTCTTTCACGGTGATGTTTGGATCGTACCTGTTGAAGCGCTTTTGTTAGTTGTGCTTGTCTGGATATTCTCGTTCTTCCGCGACCCGAAGCGCAGCATTGCATACGACGACAGCGTCCTGTATTCACCCTGCGACGGCACGGTGACTGAGGTCGTTTCGGAGGACGGTGCAATTAAGGTCAGCATGTTCCTGAGTATTTACAATGTCCACATTAACCGCGCGCCCTGCAAGGCTGAGGTCAGGAAGGTCACATATTCGAAGGGTGAGTTCAGAAATGCGAAAGACCCGGACTCAGCGAAGCTGAACGAGGTAAACGAAGTCGAAATGGTTATGACCCAGGACCCCGGAGATACGTTTTTCGTGCGACAGATCAGCGGCGCAGTTGCGCGCCGGATAGTTTGCAAAGCCAAAGCGGGAGATAAGCTCGATCAAGGCCAGCAGTTCGGTATGATAAAGTTCGGTTCGCGGACAGAACTGCTGCTGCAGGGAGGCGGAAGCCGCGAGATTCTAGTGAAACCGGGTGACAAGGTGAAAGCGGGATTGACGCCGATTATCCGCTTAACAGAAAGCGAAGCTTTGTAATCATCGAGAGCATACCAACAGGAAAGGTAAGCATTAACGCGAAAACCGGCGCATCATTATGATGCGCGTAGACTGCAATGTCAGTATTTTTTGCGCGCCGATGCATTGCGTATGATATGAAAAAGAAAAAACGCCTCAGATTCGTGGCCGTTCTGCCGTCGGCGATCACGCTGCTCAACGGCTTCTTCGGCTTCTCCGCTATTCTGATAGCAAGCCATGACCCCGGATTGATCTTCAACTTTCCGTTGCTGCCACGGGGCAACCTTTCATACCCCGCCATTTCTGCGTGGCTCATACTCCTGAGCATGATAGCGGACGCATTGGACGGCACGGTCGCGAGAGCCAGCGGCTATACATCCGGGTTCGGCGCGCAGCTTGACAGCTTGTGCGACGCGGTCAGTTTCGGCGCGGCGCCCGCTCTTCTGGCATACAAGATGTTCGCGATCGAACTTGAGCATCTACGCGGGAACGAGGTCCGTTTCGCAAACCTTATAGGCCGCTGGGTGCTGTTCGCCGCGATTTTCTACGCAATGTGCGCGCTTGTCAGGCTCGCGAGGTTCAACGTGGAGACTGACGAAGGCGAATCGTCGCACATGGTGTTCTCGGGGCTGCCTTCGCCTGCCGCAGCCGGCCTTATCGTCAGCCTTGTCCTTTTTCACGAGGAGTTCGCTTCAAACTTCATCATTCGTTTGAGCTTCACGGAGTCCGCTGTTCCCCGCGTCATAGAGAGGGTTTCGCTGTGGGTGCTGCCGTTTGCGCTGATGGCCGCGGGCGCGCTGATGGTGAGCAGGATCCCATACCCGCATTTCGTCAACAGAGTCCTGCGCAGCAGAAAACCGTTTACGTTGCTTCCTCTTACAATTTTCCTTGTCCTGTTCGTTATGTGGACGCTGCACATTTCTCTGCTGTTGATCTTCCTCATCTTTTGCCTCTACGGGATCGTACGCTGGTTATCAAGGAGGCGCAGTAAGAGAAGAACGTCGCCGGGAAGCGGCCCGGATGACTGGGACGATCCTTTTGACATGGACGATATGGATGACACGGACGACCTGGGCGACCTGGGCGGCATTGGCGGCATGGGCGGCATGGGCGGCATGAGCGGCATGGGCGGCATGGGCGGCACGAACGACCCGGGCGGCATGGGCGGCACGAACGACCCGGGCGGCATGGACGGCCCGGACGACGAAGACGACGAAGATGACGATGACGAAGATGGCGAGGGGAATCATATCAGAAAATAATTGACTTCCCGGGCAGGTCGGAATGATAAAGCGGAAAGGAGGAACGGCTGTTTGATATTTTCGAGTAATATTTTTATCTTCCTCTTTTTACCTGTTACACTGCTGGGCTATTTTCTGCTCCATAGGCCCTACAGGAATGCTTTTCTGCTGATAATGAGCCTTGGTTTTTACGCGTTTGGCGAACCAAGGTTCGTTTTGGTGATGATTGCATCGATCCTATTCAACTATCTGATGGCGATTGTGATCACGAAGCTTAAGACCGGAACAGCGCTGCGAAAAGTTTCACTGGCGTTTTGTATTGCCGGAAATCTCAGCGTGTTGTTCATCTACAAGTATTTCGACTTTGCAGCGTCCAATCTGAACAAACTGGGCGCCGGCATCCCGCTGCTCAAGCTGGCGCTTCCTCTGGGGATCTCATTCTTCACGTTCCAGGCTATGTCCTATGTTATCGACGTTTACAGAGGTGATGTGAAGGTCCAGTACAAGCCGCATTATGTGGGGCTGTATATCTCATTTTTCCCGCAGCTTATAGCGGGCCCGATAGTACGTTACAGGACTATTGAGAATCAGATCGATAACAGAACTGTCAGCTTTGACGACTTAAGCGAAGGCGTCAGAAGGTTTCTGGTTGGTTTCCTGAAGAAGCTTTTGCTGGCGAACAATATGGCGGTCATTGCTGACAGAGCGTTCGGGATGGGTGATGCTGAGCGTTCGGTCGTGTTTGCGTGGCTGGGAGCAGTTGCATACGCATTTCAGATCCTGTTCGATTTCTCGGGGTACTCAGATATGGCAATAGGGCTTGCGCGAATGTTTGGTTTCAAGTTGTCTGAGAACTTCAATTATCCGTATGTGTCTAAGTCGATCACTGAGTTCTGGCGGCGCTGGCATATCTCGTTGGGGCAATGGTTTCGCGACTATGTATATTACCCGCTTGGCGGGTCGCGGGTCAAGACGAAGGCGAGGCTGGTTTTCAATCTGTTCGTTGTATGGCTGCTGACAGGGGCGTGGCACGGCGCGAGCTGGAATTTTATTTTTTGGGGCCTCATGTACTTTGTTATTCTGACGTTTGAAAAATTCACCGGGATACCGGGGAGGTTGAAGACACGTCCTGCGAGGGGATTCTATCAGGTGTTCACGCTGCTGTGCATACTATTCGGGCGCGTGTTGTTCCGCGCGGACGACGCGCCGTCCGCGATACGTTACGCGGCGTCTATGCTCGGGCTGAGCGGTAACAGTTTTTTCAGCGACGCAGTTGTTCGATATATCCGGGACTATTGGGTGTTTCTCATCGCATCGCTGCTTTGCTCGACAGAATTGTTCAAAAATTTGCGCGCGAGGGTCGACGCGGCGCAAAAGAAAAGCATCCGCACCGGAGCGAATGCCTTTACTGTCGTATTTTACTCTTTATGCTTTATCTGGGCAATCTCGTATCTGATACTTGGCGCGCACAACCCCTTCATCTACTTTAATTTTTAGCTGCATCAGCGGGCGCCGGGGTGCATGGTCATTCCGGGATCCCGCCCCCCTAAAAGTTTTAGCCGGAAAAATCATACGTCGTATTCGGTTGGACGGGCGAACCCGCGCCGACCATTAATATCAAAATGTCCGGATCGTACTCCCGGAAATACTCCTGAAAATCACCGGAATAGTACCGCATGTCAAGCTCGTCGCATGTCGTAAAGACGAGCGGCAGAAAAGAAAATGGTACATTTGACAGAGAGTCTCCGATTGACAGAACCTTCAAATCGACGGGGGCTGAGCCGTTTCTGTAGTTTTTTATTCTGCTGTCATTGTTACCGTAAGCGCTGTACGGGCTTGAGCGAAAGTAATCCAGCCTGTTTTCCGACATAGCGTATGCCACATCAGCAAAGTTTCCCTGTTTGCTGATGTTTTTTCCCGGTACTTCGACCGACATGCCGTCAGTGGGGAATTTCGGCGTGATTATTTCAAAATCGTCCACGCCTGCATAGTAGATCCCTGTCCGTTTGCCTGAGGAGCCGAGGAACCGTTTCTTAAAGATCTCTATATTGTACTCACTGATATCCGTGTATTTGCTTTCCAGTGAACCGGTTATCCCAAGACCTGCAAGGTATTCAATGACCTTTGTATATGCCCAGAAACCGGTCTCCGGAGTCCAGTGATTGTCGGTCACGAAGAAAGCGTCCGTGTGGCTAATGCCTTCCTTATACAGCGCGTCGCGTAAATCAAGCACCGGAACGCCGTTTGCTCTGAGCATATCTGCCAGGTCGTCGGCGTTCCGGTTTGTGTAGTCGTCGAATCCCGCCGGCAGAATGTTCTCGTACTTAGGAAACTGGGAAGGCGCAATAACAAACAGGAACTGCTTGCCTCTTCCGTGCTGGATTTCGTAAAGCCGCGTGATATTCTCCGCAGGCAGCGTGACGTCGCATCTGGCGTTGAGGAGGGCAAGATGACCGTTATCGAGCTTAACTCTTTCATTCAAAAAGCGCTGTCCCATGAGTCTGGCCATCAAACCATTCAGGTTCAGATACGATCCTTTGTTCAGAAGAGTGTTTCCTTCAAAGTCAAGCATGTTCAAATAGCTGTCGCCGATCTGTTTAGTTATTGCCGGCTTAGCAGACTTTTCACTCTTGCTGAAATAGCTGCCTACCTGCTCAAGTGTTAGCGGAAACGTCGCCGACGCCGTATAGAAAATGACAGCGAGCAGGATAATTGCCAGCACATGCTTGTATGTCACGCTCGCAACGCGTTTCTTAATTGCTTTCATAGTCGTCCATTCCGCCCGCAATACGCGGGCACAGAGCAATGGTCAGAGAGTTTCCCGTCAAAATGCCTTTACATGTCTGTCAAGGAAGTTATATATCCTGTCAACGCTTTCCGCAGAGGCATAGCCCGGGTCCGCGTGTAAAAACTCGTCGCTCAGATCAAGCTCCGCCATTCCGCTTCCGGCAACTGCGCGGATTTTATCATACAGCTCGACGCCTTGCTGATACGGTATTATCGGGTCATACCTGCCGTGCTGGATAAGGACGGGCGGGATGCCGGGATGCACGTTGTCGAGCGGATTTACGAAGCGGATGAGATTTGGTATCAGCTCGGCTTTAACGCCGAGCAGGACGTCAAGAGCGCTGCTGTCTGAGGGCGACTGCGCGCGCGGGTAACCCGACTCATCATAGTGAGGATGCAATCTGGCAAAATCAGTCGGCCCGAACTGTTCGACGACCGCGCGTACATTGCACTCGGGCCCGCCGGTCGAATCGCCGAACGCGGGTTGCCCCTTCGTGAACGCGGCCATCATTACGAGATGCGCGCCTGCGGAGGAACCCGCAAGAGCGGTTCTGTCGGGGTCAAGAAGATAAGAGTCTGCGTTTTCCGCTGTCCAGCGCAGGGCTGCCTTTATATCGAACAGGTTTTCCGGATATCGGATCGCAGGGATGAGCCTGTACCCTAATCCAATAACTGCATATCCCCGCTCGAGGCCATTAATGAACGGAACAAGCTGGTTGTCGCTCTTGCTTCCGCCTGACCAACCGCCTCCGTGCGCGAAGAATAAGACAGGAAACGGGCCTTCACCCTCGTTTGGCAGATAAATGTCAAGAGCCTGCTTCGGGTCTTCCCCGTAAGGGCAATTCAGGAACTTGCGGCGAATGCCGGTTACGTCAAGCTTTAGTTCACCTAATCTGGCGAACATTTTCCCGACTTCATCAGGAGGCATAAGCTTAATATCATCCATTGTGCTTTCCTTTCAGCTACTTTCCGTATCCCGCGGCGTAGTAGTTCATCAGGCAGCCCTCAGTCAGAATAAGGCGCTCGTCGCTGCTTAGGCTGCCGCATATCAGCGTTATATCCCGGATACCCGCCTCTGATAAAACTTTTGCTTCGAACTTTTCAGCGCCGTCCAGCAGAGATTGCCGGACGCCGGGGACGTATACCCAATCGCCGGGCGAGTACTCAAACTGCTCGCCGGCGTCTGTTGTAAACGGAATGATACCCCAGTTGATGCAATTTGAGCGGTAACGCTTTGTCGCATACTCATGGCATATATTTGCAAGCCCTCCCAGGACTTTCTGGCATGAGGCGGCTTGCTCCCTCGCGCTGCCGTCTCCCGGCTTGTTTGCGAAGATACACGACCCTATCGAAGTTCTTGCCGCGTCAGCGCCCAGCTTGTCAAGCAGTTTGAGCACCTCTTCCGGCGTTGAACCGCTGTAACGCGAGTCTTCGATATCCCTGACTGCCTTGCTTGCAGCAACGTATCCGGGAACTCTTCGGGACAGCGTGAACTCCGAAAGGGCGATGGGGTTGGAGCGGTACGAAGATGTTTCGCCCGAGGGTATGAGTTCATCTGTTGTCGTCACATCGTCGCGTATTACGGCGCAGAGCCTTATAAGCAGATCATCCTGCAGCTTCCTGAACTCCGGCCAGTCCGTAATGTTCGGGCCAAGCCTGAGCGCTGCCGACGGATCCGGTCGGCCGGTTCCGTCGTAGCACCGCTTAGTATACACGTTGTCTTCGTATTTATATTCACGCGGAGTCACTTTATAATCGATGTCGGTCGCCGCAGTGATGACGCCGCCTCGCAGGGCTGTCGCAGCTATGGAGCGCGCGTCCATAAGCGCAACGGATGAGATTTGCCCGGCAGAAGGCTTTGAGCCTTCGCGGCTTGCGAAGTTACGCGTGGCGTGCCTTATGGACAAAGTGTTGTTTGCAGGCGTATCGCCGGCGCCGAAACATGGCCCGCAGAACGCGGGTTTGATAACAGCGCCTGACTCGATTAATGTCTCAGTTATGCCGTCGCGTGTGATAGCGAGCATTACAGGGGTCGACGAGGGGTATACGGAGAGATCGAAGTATCCGTCTCCTATAGTGCCTCCGCGCAGTATATCAGCCGCTTCGGATATGTTGTCATACATCCCGCCGGAGCAGCCTACTATAACGCCCTGCTCGCATACTATCTCTCCCGACTCATTTATGCAGGACAGCAGATCGAGCGGCGTCTGCCCGCTGAGTTCCTTGTTGCATTCATCCTGGGCTTTGTGCAGTATCCGTTCAGCGTTGCTCTGCAGTTCATGTATTGTGAACGCTTTTGAAGGGTGGAACGGCAGAGCTATCATCGACTCCATTTCTGACAAGTCGATCCTCACCATTGAGTCGTAATATGCGCCATCCTCTACTTTTAGTTCTGAATACTCTTCGGACCTTCCGACGTCCTCATAGAACCTGCGGACAGTATCGTCGGTTTCCCAAATCGAAGAAAGGCAGCTTGTCTCTGTCGTCATGACGTCGACGCCGATTCTGAAATCCATCGAGAGGGCGTGAAGGCCCGGACCGGCAAACTCAAGGATTTTGTTCTTTACAAGCCCCTTTGGGAATGTTTCTCTGACAAGTGCGAGCGCGACGTCGTGCGGGCCTACTCCGTGCGGGACAGCGCCCTCGAGCCAAACGAGGGTCACTTCGGGCGGGTCTATGTCATATGTGTTTTGCAGTAGTTGCTTGACAAGTTCACCACCGCCTTCTCCGACTCCGAGAGCGCCGTAACAGCCGTACCGGGTGTGTGAGTCCGAACCGAGTATCATTTTTCCGCATCCGGCAAGCTTCTCTCTGGCGAATTGATGGATGACGGCGTGATTTGCAGGTACATAGACGCCGCCATACTTTATTGCTGCAGAAAGCCCGAAAGCATGGTCGTCCTCGTTAATAGTCCCGCCTACTGCGCACAGGCTGTTATGGCAGTTCGTAAGAGCATAGGGTAACGGGAACTCTGTCATGCCTGACGCCCTTGCTGTCTGGATGATCCCGACATATGTAATATCATGGGATACCAGCGCGTCGAATTTCAGGCGCAGCATGCCGGAACCGGAGCCGGCATCATGAGCCCTGAGAATTCTATACGCAATAGTTTTCTCTCTGCCTGATGCATGGTCATGCGCGCCATCAGCAGGCTGAGGCTTTCCTGACGCTATTACCACGCAGCCTGAAGTTTCTGTCATGGACACAATTAACACCTCATGCTTTCGTACAGCCCTGTTGTATGAACCGTATTGTAACACAGTTACCGCATATTGCATAGTGCGCCGGAGATATGTTTGTGGTATACTGAAGTGTAACAACCATTATACATGCAGGAAACAGGCATAACTAATAATAGGGGGCGTACCATTATGTATAAGTGTAAGTTTCCTCATCTCTTCTCACCAATTGTTCTGGGTAACACGCTGTTCCGCAACAGGATATTTGCTTCGCCTACAGGGTATCAGAATACGAACGGCGACGGATTTGTGAACGAGGGCGCATACGCATACTTCGGAAGAAAAGCCATGGGGGGCGCCGCAAGCGTCGCGACTTTCGAGGGAATTGTCGATGGTGAGCTGGGTAAAGGGGGAGACGGGCATGTCTGCCTGGACAAACCGGGGATGGGAGTCGGGCGAAACCTGTCAAATATCGCGCACGCAATAAAGGTTCATGGCGCTGTGGCGTCGCTGGAGCTTGCTCATACGGGGATGTTCGCGAACCGCAGTCTTGCGGTTTTCGGCGCGGAGTCAAAAGGTATTGCATACGGGCCTGTGGAATGTGAGGTTGCAGGCAGAATGATACGCCCGATGGATGAAGAGATAATCGAGCGTACGATCCGGAAATACGCGGATGCGGCAGCGCTGGCGAAAAGCTGCGGATTCGGAATGGTAACGGTACACGCGGGCCACGGCTGGATGCTGCACCAGTTCCTGTCGCCGCTGACGAATACAAGAACGGATAAATGGGGAGGGCCTGACATAGAGAACCGCGCAAGGCTGACGCTCGAGGTTTGCAAAGCAATCCGAAAGGCTGTGGGTCCCGGATTCCCGATCGAAGTACGGATCAGCGGTTCTGAGTGTTACGACGGCGGATATGGAATAGAGGACGGAATTGCGATCGCGAAGCAGCTTGACGGCAACGTCGATCTCATACATGTTTCAGCCGGAAATCATGAGGTTGATGAAGTCTTTGCAGTAACGCATCCGAGCATGTTTATGGAAGACGGCTGTAATGTGCAGTATGCAGCTGAGATCAAAAAACATGTCAGTACGCCTGTCGCTGCGATCGGAGCTCTGAGTGACCCGGAACTTATGGAAGAAATAATAGCCTCAGGTAAGGCCGATGTTGTGGAAGCGGCGCGCGCTTTGCTCGCAGACCCTGACTTGCCGGATAAGGCCAGAGCGGGGCGCGAAAAAGAAGCGCGGCGTTGTATGCGGTGCCTTGCTTGTTTCTCAAATGAGCTGAACTACGGACAACCATACTGCGCGATAAACCCCGAGAGCGGGCGCGAGCTTGAGATGCGGTATGACATTCCTCCTGCCGTAAAGAAGAGGGTGCTTATAGCGGGAGGCGGCGTAGGCGGAATGCAGGCTGCGCTGACCTGCGCGAGCCGCGGGCACGACGTTATTCTCTGCGAAAAGACCTCCCGGCTCGGCGGAGTCCTTCGCTGTGAGAGCGAGGTAAGTTTTAAGAAGAACCTTGAGTATTACCTCGATCAGCAGGAAGCAGCTGTATCAAAGGCGGGAATCGACTTGCGGCTGAATACGGAGGTTACTCCCGCGTACGCGGCAGGGCTGAACCCGGATGTGATTATCGCGTCGCTTGGCGCTGTTCCGGTAAAGCCCTGGATCCCGGGCATTCACGGCGATATCGTCATGTCGGCACAGGACGCTTACATTGACTCCGGGAGCGTTGGCGCAGATGTTCTCATCCTGGGCGCGGGGCTGGTAGGCGTTGAACTCGGTCTGCACCTAATCAGTAAAGGGCGGAACGTAAAGATTGTCGAGATGCTCGATCATATAAGCGATGGAGGAAACTTCCTTCATATCCCCGGCTTAAACGCTGAAATCAAAAAGCGCGGGCTTGAGATCAGTTTCAACACAAAAGCAAAGGAGATCACGGCGGACGGCGCTGTATGCGAGGTTGAAGGAGTGGAGAGAATGTTCAGTGCGGATACTATAGTATACGCTGTCGGGCAGTCGCCTGTGCGCGAAGCGGCTTTCGCTCTGGGTGAGTGCGCGCCGGAGTTTCATATGCTGGGCGATTGTGTCTCTCCGCGGAATATTACGAGCGCGACAAGCGAGGCGTTTACGGTGGCGAGAAGTATAGGCAGGTTTTAATATAGTTCGGAATCCGCCTTTTAACTCAAGCGCCGTAAAGCCCCGGATTTATCCGTGGGAGTGTCAAATGCGGAGGAGATTCTCTATTGGAGTGCTTAAAAGTCAAACGTGTTAAGTGGAATGCCGCGCTGCCCGAACGTAAAACTTCAGGCAGTGCCGGATATGATATTACGGCGTGTCTTGACGCCCCTGTAGTGCTAAGTCCGGGCGAATCGCGCATGATCGGCTCAGGGCTTGCAGTAGCGATTCAACCCGGTTACGCGGCGTTCATCTACGCGCGCAGCGGTCTGGGGATCAAGCATGGAATCGTTCCGGCAAACTGCGTGGGCGTTATTGATTCTGACTATCGGGGTGAAGTGATAGTCGGGTTGCGTAACCTCGGAGACGCGCCGTACACCGTAAATAACGGGGATCGCATAGCGCAGATGGTAATCGCGAAATGTGAGGCGCCTGAAATAGTTGTGTGTGATGACCTGGACGACACGTTACGAGCGGGCGGCGGTTTTGGCTCGACAGGCTCCTGACAGCAGCGGCAGAAAAAACTTATGATACTACAGTTCAGAGGGGTATCCGGGAGATGCTTTTTTGAGGCTTCTACGAATGTTCCGGGGTATATGAGCAGTGGCTACCGCCTCCTGCAATTACAT
>Ga0082212_10002024_pt1 | contig 24722 bp, 21 predicted proteins | sample TergutNt197P3_FD_71548 | JGI IMG/M metagenome (GOLD analysis project Ga0082212, IMG submission 71548) | Neocapritermes taracua P3 segment gut microbial communities from Petit-Saut dam, French Guiana - Nt197 P3 | ecosystem: Host-associated > Arthropoda: Insects > Digestive system > Gut ... | reverse complement strand
GTCTGAGTCAGGTCAATGTCGGGAAATTCAATGTCAGAAAAATCAGATTCACCGGCAGGGGTTTCCATGGATCCTGTATCATCCATGTTAACTTCGTCTACGTCATCTATTGGTATCTTACCAAGGATAATGTCTTCAAAGTCAGGACTTTCTTCCGGGCCTGCGGAGAAGTCTTCTGCGGAGATATCATCCAAAGGGATATCTCCCATAGAGAAGTCTTCTGTTGGAAAATCTTCCGAAAGGTTTTCTCCTGCATCTGTAAAGGTATCTTCTGCCGGGGGTATTGTTTCATCTGTTGAAAGACCACCTTCTATGGGAAGGTCGTTTTCTGTTGGAAGGCCGTCTTCTATGGGAAAGCCGCTTTCTATGGGAAGGTTTCCTGCTACCATCGGGTCTGAAAAGCCGCTGAAAGGATCATCCGGAGGGGAATCCTCGTCAATGGAAGGCGGCTCAACGGAAGAATCCGTACCAAAGCCGCCATCTCCCAATAAATCACCAAAATCAAACCCGCCGCCGGAATCTTCCGTGCCGGTAAATGCATCGGAGGGCAGATCCAGTCCTAAATCATCCAGGTTAAGTGTGGGTTCAGACTCAATAACCGGCGGGGCATCGCCAAGGTCTTCCGGAAAAGGAGTTGAAGGTTCGTCACCCGGAAGTTCAAAGTCCTCTTTTGGCTTTAGATTTTCGCGCAAGCTCATGGCTTCATTGCCAACATTATAAAAAGAGGTTTGAAATTCCTTTAGTTGCGCAAGTGACGGCATAATTAAGATATTGGGGCATTAACCGATATTAGTAAACAGATGAAAAAGCTTATGGTATTAATGCTCCTTATGGCTATTATCGGCAGTATAGGAGCGGCAGAAACAGAATCTTTCCATTTTATAGATTATCTGAAGCAGCTCCGGAAGCCGGAAAAGCCTCAAATTGTGGATGATGCGGTGATTTTTACCGCTTCTTCATCCTACCGCCGGGTGGGTATTGCTTTTGCCCATGAAGGATTTGGGAAGATTTACTGGTTCAGGCGCTTTATGGTACCCAATGAACAAGCCGGCCCTTGGGTAAAGGACAAGCCACCTTCGGATTTGTATATTGACTCAGGGATATTCTTTTACATTTTTACTATTCCGGAGGATTTAAAATATGATTTGGAATACCGTCTTATTATTGACGGACTTTGGGTAAAGGATCCGCTTAACCCCGATTACCGGATAGATCCTGCATCGGGTATCAGCAAATCGGTGGTTTCTATTCCCTATATAAAGCGGCCCGATTCTCCCAATCGCGGGCCGGAAGGGACACTGACCTTTACATACTACGCCTCGCCGGGAGAAACCGTAACGGTGGCCGGTTCTTTTAACCGTTGGGATCCCTATATGTACGAATTGAAGGAAATAAGTCCCGGCCGTTATACACTGTCACTGTACCTGCCGCCGGGAACCTATCAATATGCATTTTTTCACCGCGGTGAAAGACATCTGGATCCAAACAATCCGGTACGAGTGTATACCCGGGAAGGCAAGGCTGCCAACGAGGCTGCGGTAAAATAAGCTGTAAAGCAAAAACTGCTGCGGCCCGATTAGCCTAAATACTGTTTAAAAATGCCTTCCAATGCAGAATTTATTTTACCGGTAATGTCTTTAGAGAGATGAGTAAATAATTTTTTGCTGTCGGAAGGCACAAGATCCCCTTTAAAAAGCTCAAAAGCCTCTACTTCAAGGACATTTGCTATCCGTGCCAAAATGTCTGCTTTGGGGTATTTCGTTCCCCGTTCAATGCTGCTTAAAAAAATAATTGAAATGTCCGCTTTTTCGGCTAAAACGGCTTGAGTTAGCCCCTTACCGGAGCGTAAAAACTTGATGTTTTTCCCTAACATGGCCTTTATAGCCTTTCCGTCCATGCCTCATTCCCCAAAACCGCCTTTATTTAATTATATGTTACTTGTATTGACAAAAATCTATAAGGAATATACTATTCCTATACGGAATATTCGTGATACTATAATTTGATTAATGGGGTATTCCTGCAATCTACCCTTGAGGGTGGAAGACATTAGCTGTAAAGACAAATACATTGAAGGAGTTTTCTTATGGTAAAGCTGGCAAAATTATTGACAATCATCGCTATTGGGGTAGTTATTGGATTGGCAGGGTGCGGGACCTCCGGTACAACAACAAAATCAAGTGATGTCGTTTTCTGGGATACATCATTGATGTCCAATGTGACCAGAGTCACTGATGATGGATTATCAAAAGACTGGGCTAAAATATCTCCGGATGGAACAAAGCTGCTCTACTGTGAATCCACCAAGACCGTTTCGAGATCGGACATATCCTACCAAAACTGGAATATAGTGCTTCTGCGGAATCCGGCCGTACCTTCTAAAACCGTTTTGGTTACCGACTATGCCTATGCTCCCGGATGGTCGGACAACAATACCAATTATTTTTACGTTGCCGACGAGGATGGCAATACCCGGCTTATCCGGTCAACCTCAACCGGAGGGGGGAAGACCTATGTTACCCGGAACCCTATCGGTGAGTATGATAACCGGCCAAGCATCAGGGGAGGGGTGATCCTTTGCGATACCTGGATGGGCGGAAAACGGCAGCTTGTCAGCCTTAAAGAGAATGGGACAGAGATAACATTTCTGGGAGACGGTGAGCAACCCTCCTGGCATCCTACGGAAAACAAATTTGTTTTTATCCGCAGTGTCAGTAGTAACAATAACCTTAAAGCTGTGTATGAGATGGACCTGGAATCGGCGCAGGTAACCGAGATTTACAGAGATTCCAACAACTACAACTGCCGTAATCCAAGTTTTTCTGCCGATGGACGTTACATTCTTTTCCAGAAAGGTGCAGAAGTAAGGACCACCGGATCCAGTAAAAACAATAAGGAAAGCGTGGAAATTAAGCAAAGTAAATGGCAGATTTTCATCATGAATGCCGATGGAAGCGGTCTTACCACGCTGACCAGCGGAAACGTGGACGCATATTGTCCTTCTATGGATGCAAATGGTTGGATGTATTTCATCGCAAATACCGGAAAAACGGAAATCTACCGGTCACGAGTGTCGCTTGAATAAAAACTGGAAACACAAAGGCGGTGTTTTTAACGATACCGCCTTTCCGTTTTCACTTTAAATCTTTCCATATCCACCCGTCCGTCCGGAGAAACTTCTACCCCTTCGGCTTGGAGGAGGCTTATCTGCAATTCCTTTCCCTCTCCTTCTTTCAGGCCTATTCTGCCATCGGCGCGGATTATCCGGTGCCAGGGAAGCTCGTATTTCCGGGAAAGGGAATGGAGGACTCTTACTGTTTGTCTTGCTCCGTTGGAAAGTCCCGCTTTTAGGGCGATATCCCGGTAACAGGAAACTTTCCCTTTCGGGACGGCGAGAATTTGCCCGGTAATCCGGCGTGTGATATCTGTCATGCAAATGTTTTCCATAGATTACTCCAGTACCCGCAACATATGCAGTTCTGTCAGGTAAAATTGCATTATCTATAAATTTCTAACGGTATATACTTGGCCATAGCTTCAAAATGCTTGTCATATATAATAATATTTAATTCATTTTGTATACAATTTTGCGCAATGATTATATCAGAAATCCCAATATTGTTATTACCATGTTTTAAGTTTAAAAGTTGTATGTTGCGTATTTCTTGCCAATCAATAATTAACTCATATTTTTTTACACAATTAAGCAACTCCGCTAATTTATATTCTTTTTTAATAAGAATTGACGGCAACAATTCTGTCAAAATAATATCATTTGTACATATTGCATTAGTGTCAATAAGATCATTAATAAAAGAATATTTTTGGTTTCCCTTAAAGTATTCAATCCATGCGGATGAATCAATAAGACTATTCATCGGTTTCTCAATTTATTAAGATCAATTCCCAAATTTATTTTACCAAAATAGTCTGTTATTCCTTTTATTTTCTCCCTCTGAATTACATTTTCCAGGGCAAATTTAACTAATTCTGTTTTCGTAGGGATTTTTGTTAAAGCCATTGCTTCATGAACCAATGTATCAGGTAATTCAAGAGTAGTTCTCATGCAGTTCTCCTATGCATATTATATCCTAATTATATATGCGCAGTCAACCGGTTTTTTGCATATTCTTTTATAGACAGCTTATTTACTGAACAAAGTATTTAATTTTTCTGCCAATAACATTGCCTGTAAAGTATAAATTTCTTTTTCCGCTTCCTCTATATCCTTATTGCTTCGTCCTTTTTTTATTATACTTGATTTCAATCTGTCGGATGCAATTATTGCAGTTGTTCGGTTATCAATCAGAGAAAATTCTATATCCGATTCAAATTTAAATTCTCCGCTAAGCCATTGTGAAAAAGTCATGGATCTATTTGAATAACTATAAAATATTAATGTGTATTCACATAAACTCCTGATACCCAAATCCTGTATTAATTCAAATGTTAATCTTTGCGGAACAAATACCCTGTGTATTGGGATAAATTTTCCAACTTTATTTATATTTTTTCCCTGATCCATTATATAAAAAGACAGTTCATCATTATTGGGACTGTAAGTATTAAACCTGTATAAAAACATTATTGCTATTGAAACTGTATGCTCTGGCGGAAATTTGGTTGATAAAATACTGTCTATCTGTTCTCTGCTTAAACCTTTGTCAGAAATTGTAAAATTTGTTTCGCTGCGGCTTCTTTCAAGGCTCATTTCCGAAAAACGTGCTTCCGCATCAGGCGCAAATGAGTCATAGGATCTTGATACAGACATACAGCCAAGAAGGAAAAAAGACAAAACAATCAATAAAAGATATTTGCTAACCATGAATAGTTCCTTTAAAATTACTGGATTTCAGGATAGCAAGTCAACTCATCCTTGTCAAGTAAATATTATCTTCTTGTAATAATTCCAAAGACACAGGGCTGCCTAAAACAGACAGCCCTGATTTTTCCTGATTTACTTTTTTACAACGGGGATATAAATATCCATAACCTTGTTTGTTTCAGCCATGCAGCGTTCATCATAAAATTCAAAATCAACCGCATTGGGAGCAAATTCATAACCCGATGCCGGAAACCATTCGGAAAAAATATATTTCCATGTGCCCTGAATTGTGGATGAAAAATTTGCATCATTGTCTACAGGCGGTGTAGTGAACACGGCATACAATGCTTCGGGTATGGTACAAACATGATAGCTTTTGGGAATATCATGACCGTCTTTAACCTCAAGACCGATGACATATTCAAATTCTCCGTTCCCGGGATTTTCAGGAAAGCAAGCGCCGTATTCTTCGCGGCTTTTAAGGAATGACTCCTTATGTATTTTTTCCTGCCTGCCGTCTGTGCAATAATCTTGCCAGAATTGGGGGATGGCTTTAAAATTTTCCCCGTCTTTTGTTTTTGTTTTGATAGAAAAACCCGCAATCGTTATCGCCGGCTTTTTTATCATTTTTGGTTCCATAACAATACCTCCGCTTACATACTGTTTAGTTTTTTTTAGGATAGGCAGTTTTGGTACATCGAATGAGGCATGCTCACGGTATTTTTCGGGAGAACAGCCGAAATAACGGCTGAATGCTTTTGTAAATCCTGAATGTGTTTCAAAACTGTAATCAACTGATATATCAACTATTTTTCTTCCTGTAGCAAGTTCAGACGCCGCATAAAAGAGCCGCCTGTTTCTTACATATTCCATAAGGGAATAGCCAACCTCCCATTGAAACACCCTGCAAAAATGATATGGAGAAAAACCCGCCCGGGCTGCCAGTTTTTCAACATTTAATTTTTCCTTGATGTGTATGTCAATATACCGCAGCATTTCCTGTAAGATTTCAATGTAATCCAGTTTATGCCTTCCTTAACCAGCAATATATAACATAGATACATTATTATACTGTTCCCAAATTGCTATTTCTATGTTCCGGGATTGCTATTTTAACCGTATATAATATTATTCAGCCTAATATTTTTCCAAAATTCCCAACAGTCTTTCTTTATCTATGCAGCGTAAAAAGTTTGCCAGCCGCGGTCCCTGATCTTTGCCGATAAGCGTCTGATAGGCTGCACGGAACAGTTCCTTTCCTTCGATGCCTGCTTCTTCGGCGCATTGGTAAATCGCTTCTGCGCAGGACTTATCGTCAGGAAATTTTTCGATACAGAAAATTATCTTATCGCGGAGTAATTTTATTCCGGCAAGTTCTCTTTCGTTCAGGCTGACAGGAGCGTTGCCGTCTGTCTTTTCTTCAACGGCCCGGAGTCTGAAACGGAATTCTTCCGGTGCACATTCTTCGATCCAGTACTTGGCGCAGCGGCAGCGGGTCAACAGAGCGGGGAGTTGGGCATCGCTTGGTGCGCCGGTTACTCCGCAGACATTGCCGCACTTTATTCGTGCAATGGTCTTATCGATATCACAGTCGGCGATCTGGATAAGATTGCAAAGATGCCGGAAAGGAACCTGAAACGGTTTAACGGAAGACACAATACTTTTGCCTTCACTGTCCAGGTTCACCTGGGAAAGTTCATAGATTCGTTTTTCCCGCAGGAATGTTGTTTCGTCTTTGGCTTTTTCGTCGCCCCAGGCTATGCGTTCGGTTTTGTCATAATCTTCGTATATTTTGATCACGTCCAGATCAAACGAAATGGTAAATTCGGTATTGGGTCTTGTACCTGCAAAAAGATAACGTGTAATTTCCGGCGTATAGACCCTGAGCACGTCAGGAAGATCGACTAACTTTCCTGTGGACGAAGACATTTTTCCCGGTGTTCCCTTGATGCCGATAAAATCGTAACGGAAGGTAACCGGAGCGTCCCAATTGTAAATATCTTTGCACACATGCCGGGCCGTATCAAACGATCCTCCCTGGCTATGGTGATCCTTCCCGGCAGGTTCAAAATCAACCTGTTCATACGCCCAACGCATTGGCCAGTCTACACGCCACACAAGCTTAATGCCTTTTGCTTCGCGAATATCTACCGCAGTTTCGTGTCCGCAGGAATTGCAATGATAACTTACAATCCACTGGCCGTCCCAATTGTCAATGTCTGTTTCGTCCTTGTTGCATTTATCACAGAATGCGCTGATAGGCCACCATTCTCCCTGAATCTTATGATCTTCGTCCCGGAATTTATCGAGTATAATTTTAAGTGCATTCCGTTGTTCCAGCGCTGTTTTAATACTTGCGGCATATTTGGAGGCACGGTAGCATTTTGCCTGGTAGATGTATTCCGGAAAGATCCCAACCAGGGGAAGCACGTTTTCTACATTAACTTCGTTATGGCGGGCATAGCTTTCGTCCCGTTCCCAGGGATCGGGTACCATGGTGATTGGAAAGCGCAGATATTTTTGCAGCTCATCCTGTTTTGGCATATTGGCCGGAACCTTGCGGAATACATCGTAATCATCCCATGAATAGATGAACCGTACTTTTACTCCCTTGTCCCTTAATGCACGGACTACCAGTTCCACCGAAATAATTTCCCGGAAGTTGCCCATGTGAACCGTTCCCGACGGAGTGATCCCCGATGCGCAGGTATAATGATCTTTTGGAGAATCTCCGGCGGATACAGAACCTTTTTCACGGATGATTTTTTCCGCATATTCATCGGCCCAATGTACGGCACGGGGTTGTTTGCTGCCGGAATCTTTTGGTGAAGTCATGCACATACCGCCTCCTGGCGGTAAACTATAATAATTTCCTTACGCTCGTGGGCGATCCCACATAATAAAAAAGTATAGCCTGAAAAAAATGGATGTGGCTAGGCGTTTCAGCATCAAGCAAGGATCTGCATTATCTTTTCCGTTTTTTCCTTTAGTTCGTTAATCGCTTCGTTTTTTGACAATGTATCATCAGGGAAAATGGGTTCTCCGAAAACCAGGGTAAGGCAGGGCTTTTTTCGTATCAACTTGTAAAAGCCGCCGGGGTCGCGGTATGTTATCTTTATGGGGAGTACCGGTACGCGGGCATCTGCGGCAAGGTAGAATGCGCCCCGCTGAAAAGTCCGCAAGTCTTTGTTGTAGTGACTTATTTCGCCTTCCGGAAAAAAAAGAACCAGCCGCCGTTCCCGTAGTTTTTTTGAAAGGGTATAGATAAACACCTGCAATTCCCGGGGAGACGAAGGGGATGGGACGGAACCAAGAATATCCACAAGCGGTCCCGCTCCTGTCATGGTAAAATTTACCGGCTTGCTTACAAAAATTAATTTACGCCGGGGAATTCCCACAGCGCATATCGGCGAATCCATTTCGTGGATATGATTGCAAATGGCAACAGCGCCGGTGTTTTTTATTTTCCGCAGATACCGCCGGTTTTTTATTTTAAGGCCAAACCAGCACCGGTTGAGTATTGCCAGAATTGGTATGGCGATAACAAAATAAAACAGGGTACAGAAAAATTCTTTCAGATAGTTATTTCTTTTTACGCGGCGGTAGTATTGTTTTAGTTTTTTATCCTCCCGGATCATCTTTTCGGTTTTAAAATCCCTGATGGTATCCTTAAACATTTTTTCAAGTTTTTTTACTGAATATTTAATATTGTAACTTTTTCCCAGCCTGGCGTATTCTTTTTCCATCCTTTCGCGTTCTTTGGGATGGTCTATCCAATAATCAAGCTTGTCCCGCAAGTTAAGATATTTTCCTTTTTTAAAAAGACTTCTTTCATCCAGGGCAAACTGGGAAGCTGCCGAAGTTTTGGAATCCGAAATGATCGGTACTTTACCGCAGGAAATGGCTTCAAGACAGGCAATACCTTCCAGTTCCGCCTCCGAGGCGTGAACATAGATGTCTGTTTTGTATATAAGATCAAGCAACTGCTCCTGAGGAATAAATGCAGTTATGAATTCCGGCGGTTTAGGCAGTGATGATCCAAGCCTAAGGTAGTATTTGTACATGGGACCCCGGCCCAAAAAATGAATCTGTATTTTATCTTTGTACTTTGAATGTCTGACTGCCTTAATTACCAGATCCTGACGTTTTTCCTCTGCCAGCCTGCCGGTCATAAGGATATGAATCGTATCAGATTCTTTTTGAACTTTTTCGGAAGGAGGAACAAAATCGCTTGATATTCCATTGGAAATAATGTGGAGCCGTGCATTGTACCTATGGCGCGCCAGTTCCCTGGCAGTAAAACGGGACGGGCAATGAATATTATCAATTTTTCTGTAGATCCAGATTCTGAAAACCAAAAATACAATACTGTTAATAAAACGCAGAAGTTTTAATTTTATGTTGTAGGTTACATTTTCCGGCTGGCAATGAAAAGCGGCGCTTGCCGGGATACCCATCTTTTTGGCCAATGCAAGGCACCGCTGTTCCATTTGCCAGGGAAATGTAAGATGCACCAGATCTGCGCCGGTAAAAGCTTCTGTAACGGTTTTTTTGTCGAATTTGGCAAAATGCATATTGTTTTTTCTGGCCACCGCAGACACGATGGGGACATGATGTTCCTTAAAGCCGTACATATCCTGTCCTTTAACGCCGATTGCTAGAATTCGAACGGTATGTCCCTGCTTTATTAGTTCTTCCCGAAAACGATGCGTCGATATAGCTGTTCCGTCAGTTTCGTGGAGGTAATTATCTTCAACAAAAACCAGGGTCATTTTGCTGTCCGAAGCTTCTCTTGAATTTGGGATTGTAAATCAAGGGCAAATTTGTTTGTTGGATAAAGAGCAAGTGATTTTTGAACCCAGGCCAATGCTTCCTCGTATCTGTTCAGGCGCAAACAGGCATAGCCAAGAGCGGAATAAACATTAAAATAAGTATCTTTTTGTAAATCTGCCTGCCCGTTAAGTATTGCTTCAAGTTCCGTTATTCCCCTTTTCGGGTCACCGAATACACCGGGACCGAATGCCCAGCGGGAGGCAAGCAGATAAAGCGCTCCGGCATTCCGGCTGTTCAGCTGGCGCGCCTTTTTGGCATTGTCTTCTACTTTAAGACCGTTCGCCATTACCCAGGCTCTGGATTTTATCATACAAAGCTGGCCGACGTTAGATGCTATCATTTCGTGGGCCTCGGCTCTGACCACGGCGGCCGCCCCGGCGCCTTCTGCCAAAGCCTGTTCCGCCAGGCTTATGCCTTTTTCATAGTGAGCTGTAGCTTCATTGTTACGGCCATGATCCTGGTAAACCCTGCCCAGAAGGTACTCGCAGCGGGAAAGCATGACATAAAGAGCAGAGCCGGTAAGGTTTTCTTTGGCCCGCCTGTCCGCTTCCTGGAACAGCCGCTCCGCTTCGGTAATGGACAAATTCTGACCGTAAACAGCGTCACGGTATGTCACAAGCCAGGATGGAATTTGCCCGTATAACGAAAGACCGGTAATAAGTACAGCCAAGGTTGTTATAATCCGTTTCATAATTATTAGGGATTAAGTATACTATATAATGCATATAAATTGCAATCTGTCTGTCACCTCCAATATTCTCTGGAAAAAAACACAAAGGCTGTCCACAGCTCCAGGCGTCCGGCGATCATAATAAACGACAGTGTCCATTTTACATAGCCGGGGAGGCTTTCAAAAATAGCGAACGGTTCCAGCGAAGCGGGATCAAGACCTATGTTTCCCAGGCTGATGAGGGCTACGGAAAAAGAAGTAATGTGATCCATGCCTGAACCGGCAATGACAAGAGAAGCGATTCCGATAAGCGCAAAGTACAGAAAAACAAAGCCCGCAACGCCGTAGACCACATCCTTCCGTCCCACTTTATTGTTGAGCCGTACGGAAAAAACTCCCCGCGGATAGAGGATCTTCTTTAGTTCATTGCCGGTTTGTTTAAAAAGAACCACATGACGAATTACTTTGATCCCGCCGGCAGTTGATCCCGAACAACCCCCGATAAACATCAGAAGAAACAACACAGCCCTGGCGAGAGGGGTAAGAAGTGATTGGCTGCCTGCAGTCATTCCGGTGGTTGTTAGTATGCTTGTTGTGTAGAAAAAAGAATTTGTTATGCTGCCGGTAGACACGGCGGCTATGATTGACGAAACAATAATTATTGAAAAATACGTACGGGCTTCGCTTGAATGCCAGACATCTTTCCATTTGCGCTGAATAAGCCGGAAAAGCAGGGCAAAATTAAAGCCCGCAATGATCATAAAAATCGTAACAATCCACATGATTACAGGTGAACTCCAGAAGGCAAGCCCTTCGTTACGGGAACTATACCCCCCTGTAGCCATAGTGGAAAAAGCATGTATGATCGCATCGAACAGATCCATGCCTGCAATACAAAGAAGGACAGCTTCAAGAGCGGTTAAACTGATGTAGATAATCCAGAGTATCTTGGCGGTTTCTGTAATTTTCGGCGTGATACGTTCCTGGTCGGGACCGGGGGCTTCCGCTTTAATAAGCTGGAAGCCTCCAGCGCCGAGAAACGGGATTAGCGCGACGGTAAGAACTACCATACCCATACCGCCAAGCCATTGGGTTTCAGCCCGCCAGAAAATCAATGATAGCGGAAGTGTTTCCAGATTGGTGATTACCGAAGTTCCCGTGGTGGTAAAGCCGGAAACGCTTTCAAAAACCGCATCGGTAAAACCGGGTATGGCGCGGGAAATAAAGTACGGCAGCGCGCCGATAAAACAGGCCGCTGTCCAGGCCAGAAACACCAGCATAAAGCCTTCTCTGGCGGAAAATCTGATTGCGATTTTTCTGGTTGTAAGGAGTATGGGCAAAGCGGCTGCTGCGGCAATGGCAATGGTTATGCAAAAAGCGCGGGTCATTTCCGTTTCTGATTGATACAAGGCGATTGCAAGCGGAAAAATCATTGTCAGGGCATAAAACAGGATCAATAAAAAAAGCAGGCGGACAATCGCTCTTTTCTTCAAGGTTTCCCCCTAACCTTGCCTGCCTCCCGTGTACGGGTTTCCGCTTTTCCAAAAATGGTTTCAATTTCCTTTTCCGTCCCGTTACGGGCAATAACAAAAAGACGGTGGCCTGCGGTATATATATAATCTCCGTGGGGGATAAAATCTTCTTCGTTTTTCCGGCTTACCAGCATCACAAGCGCCCCTTCCGGCAGATGGAAGTCTTTTAGCGAATTTCCGTCTGCACTACAGCCGGGAACAATTTCCACTTCAAGAATACCAACATTACTTTCACCCAGACTGTACACCCCTCTAATACCGCTGCCGCCGCCCGCGAAGCCGGCAACGCCGATTAGCCTGGAAAGAATTGAATCAACCACAACGTTTTTTTTCGGGATTACCACATCCACGCCAAGCTGTTTGGCAATTGCGGCATAACCGGAACTGTCGACCATGGCGATAGCCCGGGAAACCCCCCGTGATTTAAGATATACCGCGGTAATAATGTTAAGTTCCTGATGATCTGTAGCAGTAACGATTAGATCCAAATCATCTATTTTTTCTTCGGAAATAAAACTTTCATCGGAAATGTCTTCGTTAAGGATCAGCGCTTCGGGAAAACGGTTGGCAAGCTCCCTGCATATATCTTTGTTTTGTTCAATGATCATTACTTTTCTAAGGCCTCTGGGAACCAGTGTTTTTAAAAACGCTATAATACCGCCGTTTTTTTTTCCTTTGCCTGATATTTTTTCCCCGTCTTCATCAACATCCCTGGTTTCGTTTGCCTTTCGTTTTTCTTTGCTAAGCAGTCCCATGGCAATTAACGATCCAAGCCTTCCGCCTCCCACTATTCCTACTTTGTGGATTGGTTTTGACGGATAACCTGCAAGTTTAAACCCCGCATTAAGTTCTTTTTCTTTGGAAAGAAAATAAATACGATCCCCTGCCATAAGCTGGGTTATCCCCATGGGGAGTATGCTTTCCCCGTTTCGTTCAATTAAAATAATTAAGCTGTCGCCTTCGATATGTATCCGCAGATCCTTCATGATCAGTCCGTCAAAAGATGAATGGGGTGCGATGTCCATAGTTCCGATTTCGAATGGAGTGTCAGAAAAAGAAAGAATGTTACCAACAGCCCCGTGTTCAATAGCGTCCAGGGCAGAGCGGGCGGCTTCCACATCGGGGTGAATAAAAAAATCGATGCCCATAGGCGATGAATTATTTATTCCAACCTGGTTTTGAAAATTCCTCCTGACATATTCATCGTTCCGCACTCGGGCAATTTTCAGAAGCTTTGGATAGCGGGCAGCCAGGCCGCAGATGATCATGTTTACTTCATCCGAACCGGTAACGCAGATCAAGGCGTCGGCTTTGGCAACTCCTGCCGATTCCAGTGCGCTGAGCGAATTCCCTTCGTCATGAAGAGCCATGCAATCCAGACGGTTTGATACGTGACGGGCCCGCTCTTCGTTTGATTCGATTATGGCAATGTTGTGTTTTTCTTCTATTAAATAACGGGCCACCTGGGTTCCAACAAGCCCTGCTCCCACAATAATTATACGCATTTGTTTAAGTATAATGTTGAAAACAGAATTCTGCTATTACCCGGGAAGGCCGGCTTGATCTGTAATGTCTTGTTGCCGGTATTGACCGTGTTCAATTTTTGGGTGTAATCTTAATAAAATGAACAAAAAGGGGAACAAAATGAAAAAATTTTTCTGTGCAGCAGCGGTATTGTTACTGATGGGAATTGTTCTTTCGTGCAGTAAGACGGATGACAACACTGTTATCATTTATACCAGTACCGAGGATTTCCGTACCGAACATATGCAGGATTTGCTCAGGGAAAAGTTTCCGGACTATGATATTACCTTGCAGGTTCTGTCAACCGGAAATCATGCGGCAAAACTTAAGGCAGAAGGAACACAAACAGAAGCCGATATTATTTTGAATCTGGAAACCGGTTATCTGGAAGGTTTGCAGGATATTCTGGCTGATCTGTCTTCGTATAATTTATCTGAATTCCTTCCCGAGCTGGTTCCCCCTTCCAGGTGTTTTTTGCCCTGGGACAAATCATCCGGGGCCATTGTAATTAGCCGGGCGAAACTTGAAAGCTTGGGGATTCCCGTTCCCGCTTCCTATCAGGATCTTTTGAATCCGGTATATAAAGGACTTATTTCCATGCCGAATCCCAAAACTTCCGGTACGGGTTATATGTTTTTGGTTAGCTTGATCAACGCATGGGGCGAAGATGCAGCTTATGCCTACTTTGACAGTCTTGCGGAGAATATTCTGCAATTTACTACTTCCGGTTCCGGCCCGGTGAATGCGCTTATCCAGGGCGAGGTTGCCATAGGTCTGGGAATGACCCTGACAGCGGTTAATGCTATCAATACCCGTGGCGTTTCTCTGGAACTACTCTTCTTTGCCGAGGGTGCACCCAGCATAACCACGAGTTTTGGAATCATCAAGGGGAAGGATGCCCGGCCTGTTGTTAAGGAAGTTTTTGAATTTGTTATAACAAAACTGGTAAAAGACGACAAGGAACTATACTGCCCGGAACCGGTAATGGTGAACCAGTCCAATAATATTCCAAATTATCCCCGGAACATTCCCTACGCAGAAATGACCGGGGTCTACGATTTGGCCCTGAAAGAACGGCTTCTGGAAAAATGGAAATATTAAGGCAGGGGGATAACTATGTCGGTTAAACTGGAGATACAAAATCTGACGCAGGTTTTTAACCGGTATGAAGTGCTTCACGGTCTTAATTTTACCGTGAACGACGGGGAGTTTCTTTCTATTCTGGGACCTTCCGGCTGCGGTAAAACCACGATTCTGCGAATTCTGATCGGACTGTTGTTTCCGACATCAGGGCGGATTCTTAAAGACGGAAACGACATTACGGCCGTTCCCGCATCAAAGCGAAATATGGGCATTGTTTTCCAGAACTACGCTTTGTTTCAGAACATGAGTGTTTTGGGCAATGTAGAATACGCGCTGAAATTCAACAAAGAGTTAAAATCCCGTTCACGGGCAATTGCCGAGAATATTATTGAACAGGTTGGTTTAAGCGAACATATCCAGAAAAAGCCCTACAAACTTTCCGGCGGCCAGCAGCAACGGGTTGCCATAGCCCGGACTCTGGCCTGCAACCCGGAGATTATTCTTTTTGACGAACCGATGTCCGCCCTGGATGCAGCAACACGGCTCCTGCTACGGGATGAAATCAAACGAATACAGAAACAATTCCGTTCCACAATGATCTACATTACCCATGATCAGGAGGAAGCTTTTGCCCTTTCGGACCGCATCATGGTGATGAATGACGGGACAATTCAGCAGCTTGACTCGCCGAAAGCGATTATTTCAAATCCGGCAAATGGTTATATCAGTGAATTTGTTATTAACAATCTCTCCCTTAAGATCAATTCACTTGCCAAATATGTGCAGCCGGAAGCGGCTGCGCCGCCATTGGAAACGGTGTTATGAGTATTACGCTTAACTCTATTCATTCCGGATCTTTTCGCCGTTCGGATACGGTTAAGCTGCTTTTGGGAATATTCCTCTTTGTTACGGTAATTTGCCCATTGGGGACAATGCTGATAAATATGGCAGGATCGGATATTGCCGGTGTTCTGCAATCGCCGCGGTTTAAAGAGGCGCTTATAAATTCTATTTTCGCAACCGGAACAGCTACGGTAATTTCCATTGCCCTTGCATGGGGATTCGCCCTTTGTACGATCCGCACAAATATGCACTTTCGGGAAATGATTCCTGTTTTTGTTACCCTGCCCATGCTTATCCCTTCTATTTCTCACGGAATGGGGCTGGTACTGCTTCTGGGCGCAAACGGAATTATCACCCGGTTTTTTGGTTTTTCCGGCACCATTTATGGATTTCATGGCATTGTATTGGGATCGGTATTTTATGCATTTCCGGTTGCGTTTCTTATGATGTCGGATATTCTTAAATACGAGGACGGTTCTCCCTACGAAGCTGCCGCTGTATTGGGGATTCCCCGTGCAAATCAGTTTTTTTCCATCACTTTTCCCTATTTACGCAAGCCGCTTATTTCTGTGATTTTTGCGGTGTTTACCCTGATTTTTACCGATTACGGTGTTCCTCTGATGATAGGCGGCAGGTTCATAACCCTGCCGGTACTGATGTACCAGGAGGTGATCGGTCTTTTAAATTTCAGCCGCGGCAGTGTGATCGGTTCGTTTCTCCTTATTCCGGCGGTTGTAGCTTTTATTTTTGACCTGTTAAACAGTGATCGGGCAAATCAGAGTTTTGTAATTCAGGCAAGGACCAAGACGGAAAATCGTTTGCGCGATATCGCCGCCTCCTGTTATGCGCTGTTGATCTGTGTTGTTATCGCCCTGCCGCTGGCGGTTTTTGCCCTTCTTACTTTTATCAACAGTTATCCGGTTGACATGGCCATGTCGTTCCGCAATATCACAAAAACCATGAACATGGGCGCAGGGCGGTACATGGCCAATTCGATGATCATCGCCGCATTTGTTTCGATTCTGGGGACAATCCTGGCATGGATCACCGCTTATTTTACCGCACGTACTTCCGGCAAGTTCTCGCGTATACTGCACCTTGTTTCCATTACATCGCTGGCAATTCCGGGAATGGTGCTGGGTCTGTCATACGTTCTGTTTTTTAAAGGTTCTTTTATTTACGGCAGTCTTGCCATGCTGATTCTTGTAAACACGATTCACTTTATGGCGTCTCCCTACCTGATGGCGTATAACTCTTTGGGAAAACTTAATATTAACCTGGAAGATGTCGGCCGGACATTGGGTATCGGCCGCTTCCGCATTATCCGCGATGTACTTATCCCCCAGACCAGGCTGACCATTCTGGAAATGCTTTCCTACTTTTTTGTCAATTCCATGATAACCATATCCGCCGTGTCGTTTTTAAGCACCGTGCGAAACCGGCCTCTTTCCCTGCTGATCACCCAGTTTGAAGCGCAGCTTTTTTTGGAAGGAGCTGCATTTGTTTCGCTCCTTATTCTGGGTTGTAATTTGCTGGTAAAATACGCTGTATATATTATTGCCAAATTAATGAATCGGCAGAGCGGGCAGCAATGAAATTAACGCGGGCCCAATTTGATGTTCTTACTTTTCTGGAATGGGAAAAAGAAGATAAAAACCTGACCCAGCGGAATATAGCCCGACTGACCGGTCTTTCGGTAGGCACAGTAAATAAAACGCTTGCCAATTTGAGCGAAAACGGTATGATTAAAAACAACCGTCCGAGTGCGGCGGGCCTGCAAGCCCTTGAACCGTACCGCGTCAGACGGGCGGTTTTTATTTCAGCAGGATTTGGATCCCGGCTGGTTCCCATTACTCTTAATACACCCAAGTCTCTGGTTCGTGTTAAAGGCGTCCGTATTATTGATACGCTGCTTGATGCGGTATGTGCAGCGGGCGTTGAGGAAATTATAATAGTCCGGGGCTATTTGGGCGAACAGTTTGATCAATTAAAATACAAGTATCCGAAGATTCAATTTCTGGAAAATCCCCTGTACAATGAATCGAATAACATTTCTTCTATGATGTGTGCCCGCTTTCTGCTGCAGAACGCGTATGTGCTGGAATCGGATTTGTTGCTTAATAATCCCGGACTGATATGCAAGTACCAGTATACAAGCAATTATCTGGGTGTTCCCGCCGAACGCACCGACGACTGGTGTTTCGAAACCCGCAACGGAATCATCACACGGATAAGAGTCGGCGGGCGGAACTGTCATCATATGTTCGGTATTTCCTACTGGAATCAAACAGACGGTGCAAAGCTGGCCGATCATATTAAACAGGTTTACGAAATGCCCGGCGGCAAGGAACGTTACTGGGATCAGGTGGCGCTGGAATATTTTGTCAAAGATTACGTTGTTGAAGTGCGGGAATGTACATTTGACGATATTATCGAGGTCGATACCTTTAACGAGTTAAAAAAGCTGGATGAGACGTATCAGGTGTAATGTGACAAATGTCATATTTAGGCGCCATTTGTACCGAAACATATGCTAATTTTGCCGATTCTTATAAAAACGCTTCCATATTTAGCCGAAAATAATATAATATAATAATGCTCTTTCATTCATAAAGGAATCCATTATGATTAACAAAAAGCCTGTGTTTTTAGCGCTGGTTTTCTTTACCGGAATTGGCATGGTGCTGGCTGATTTTCTGCTTTTGCTCTTTTTTGAACATTCCCTTTCACATATTCTTATCCGGTTCGGCCTTCCTGCACTGGTTTTTGTTATTGTATACAGTGTCATTTTGGGGCAGAAAGCCCGGTGTTTTGCCCCTGCTTTTTTTCAGGGTGTTTCCCGGGAAGAATCAATAAACCGGCTTAAAATTATCGGTTCCGTACCAATTAAGATGATCGCCATGAATGTGGTGTTCCATCTTATGTTCCTGTCGGCCATGTTCTTTCGCAACGAGTATCTGGGCATCGATCCTGCCGACAAAACCCCGCTGTTTCTGGCGGCATTGTCCTTCGGTATGCTGGTAGGAACCTTTATCTATGTGATGGGAGACGGCCTGGTCTCCCGGACACTTATTGACCATAACATCACCGTCTATCCCCGCGATCTCAGGGAGAACCGGCTGGAACTCAAGGCCTTCATTATTCCTGTTGTGGTAGCTCTGATGACTATCCTCTTTACCGGGGCTGTTGTTACCATAAGCCACGGTGATTCAAAAGGTATTGCAGTCCCCCTGATTGTCTTCTTTTGCTGCGTTACGGCCTTGGCCTTTTGCCTTAAGAAGAACGCTTCGGTAACCTACTCATCGGTTGTTGCGCAGCTGGAAAATCTCTCTTCAGAACGAAAAGATCTGACACGGCGCATCACCGTCTGTTCCGTGGATGAATTGGGCACAATAGCCGGAATGGTGAATTCTTTTTGCGAACATTTGGGCGGGGGAATAAAGGACATTAAAGGCGGTCAGCAGGAACTTTCCGCAGTGGGGAACCGGCTACAGGAAAATGCTTCTGGCATGGCGGATTCCGTTACCCGGATTTCGGCTGCTGCCGGACAGGTTCTTGAAAAAACCAAAGACCAAATGGAAAGCGCCAATACATCTTCTCAGACCATACACCGCATTACCGGACATATCAAAGACCTCGAAGAATCTATCAACGTCCAGACATCCAGTATGAGTCAGGCTTCCTCCGCTGTGGAAGAAATGGTGGGGAACATATCTTCTATCGGTTCGGTAACGGAAAAAATGGCGTCCCAGTTTGAGACAGTCGGAGAGGCCGCCGGCGAAGGAAGCCGCATCCAGAAACAAAGCGGAGAGCGTGTTCGTGAAATCGTAGAGCAGTCGGAGAGCCTGCAGGAGGCAAACAAAATCATCGCAACCATTGCTGCCCAGACAAACCTTCTTGCGATGAACGCCGCTATTGAGGCGGCGCATGCAGGCGAAGCGGGCAGGGGATTCTCTGTGGTTGCCGATGAAATCCGCAAGCTGGCGGAGAATGCCTCAACCGAGTCCAAAAAGATTGGCACCGAACTCCGGCAAATTGCCGGAACCATTGACTGCATTGTTAAGGATGCCGAAGCGTCGGGAAACGCCTTTGCCGAGGTTTCCGACCGGATTAACGAAACTGAAAAACTGGTTATTGAAGTTGACAACGCCATCCGGGAACAAAAAACCGGCGCAGGCCAGGTAATGGAGTCCTTGCGGGCAATGAACGACCACACCGCAAAGGTCAGCGAAGGTTCGCAGGAAATGAGCCGCGGCAATGAGACCATGCTTCAGGAAATCGAAGCTCTCCAAAACAGCGCCGGGGAAATTTCGTCCAGCATGGAAAAAATAACCGGAGGCATCAACACCATCAACATCGGTGCGCAGGAAGTTTCGGGCCTTGCTGCAACCGCCCATACTTCCATTGGCAGAATTTCTGATATTGCCGACGGGTTTGATGTGTAGTAGTATTTAATAGCCATGAATTTGTTCCTTATGGCAGGATAGGCCCTCCTGTTCAAGCCGGCAAAAGGGCTTCAATATTTTTAAAAAATTCCATAGAATTGACTAATAAGATGTATATAGAGAGATAAACATGAAGTTAATACATTCGCTCAGATTCCAGTTTATTACCCTTTTTTCTGTTTTTATTATTGCCCTGATCGGGATAACATCCATACTGGAAATAGGGCAGCTTGCAAAAGAAGTTGCTGGCACATTTTCCTTGCAGGGTATTCATATAGTGGAAAAAGCGGCTTCCATTGTTGACGGAGATTCCTTTGAGGCGCTGGCTAAATCCCTGGATGGCGACGATCCTTTTTATGAAGAAACCAGGATCCGGCTCCTGGAAATTAAGGAACTGGCCGGATGCCTTTTTCTTTATACTATGGCTCCGGTAAATGGCGATATCTGGCAGTTTGTCATAGACGGAAGCGCCGAGCCTGACGATGAAGACAATTTTTCCGCCCTTGGGGACGAAGAAGATACCACTGAATATGATGATGCATTTAAAAGGGTATTGGTATCGGGAGAAACCGAATTCGCCGATCTGGTATATCAGGAAGGATGGGGCTGGCTTATTACCATTTACACCCCAATCAAAAACTCCGCCGGAAAAATCGTTGGAATAGCTGCCTGTGATTTTGACGGAACATTTCTCCATAATAGCCTTAACGAAAATATCAGACGGCAGATAGTTATCGGCGGAATTTCCGTCTTCCTGGGGCTTGTGCTGCTGGTGTTCTTTTTACGGAAGATTTTTACACCCCTGGGCAGCATTAATGCCATATTAAAGGAAATCTCCCTTGGAGAAGGGGACCTGACCCGCACTATCGTTATTAATTCAAAGAGCGAAATCGGCGACCTTTCCCATTACTTTAACCGGACTCTGGAAAAAATAAAAAACCTTATTGTGATTATCAAAGAGCAGTCATTGACCCTCTCCGATACGGGCAATGAACTTGCCGGCAATATGGCGGAGACCGCCGCCGCAATCAACGAGATCACTGAAAATATCCAGGCTATCAAAAGCCGTGTTTTAAGCCAGAGCGCCGGCGTTACCCAAACCCATGCAACCATGGAACAGGTTGTTACCCATATCAACAGGCTTGACGGACTGGTGGAAAAGCAAAGCACCAATGTTTCCAGCGTCTCCACCGCTATCGAGGAAATGGCGGCCAGTATACAGTCGGTTACAGCAACGCTCTCCGACAATGCCGCCAATGTTCTGACTCTGCGGGGCGCTTCCGAAGCAGGCCGCGGCGGATTGCAGGAAGTGGCGGCGGACATACAGGAAATCGCCCGCGAGTCCGAAGGGCTTCTGGAAATTAACTCGGTAATGGAAAATATCGCCAGCCAGACAAGTCTGCTTTCCATGAATGCCGCTATCGAAGCAGCCCATGCCGGAGAAGCGGGCAAGGGTTTTGCGGTAGTAGCCGGTGAAATACGAAAACTGGCGGAAAATTCCAGCAAACAGTCCAAGACCATCATCGAAGTATTAAAAAAAATAAAAGGATCGATAGACAAAATTACCGGATCAACGGAAAATGTACTCGCCAGGTTCGAAGCCATTGATTCAAGCGTTAAGATCGTGTCGGAGCAAGAGGCGCATATCCGCGGTGCAATGGAAGAACAGGGAACAGGGAGCCGGCAAATCGTTGACAGCGTTACCGGAGTAAACGAGCTGACGCGGCAGGTAAAGAGCGGCTGCGATGATATGCTTGAAGGCAGCAAAGAAGTTATACAGGAGAGCGAGAACCTGGGAACGGTGACACAGGAGATTACGCAGAGCATGAACGAGATGGCTTCGGGTGCCGAACAAATGAATGTCGCCGTTCTTCATGTGAACGAGATTAGCGACAGGAACCGTAAAAATATTGCTCTTTTATTGGAAGAAGTTTCACGCTTTAAGGTTTAAACAGTGTTAGCAATATAAGGAGAAAGAGAAATGAAACTTAAATTTAAACTGAGTTTTATGATGATCAGCATTATGATGGTAGTAGTAGCCGGAATTTCAATGCTGCTTTTGTACGAGTCTTCCGACAGTACCAAAGAGCTGAGTATCGAGAATTTGTACCGCCTCGCCGCACAGCAAGCCGATTGGTGGTCGGGCAGAGAAGACGGTTATATGAGGGTTATCAAAACTCTCGCCAATGTAATGGCGGATTATGAAAGTATGCCGGAGGATACCCGGCGGAACCGCTTTGATGCAATGATCGAGGCTACGCTTCTGGCCGAACCAAGCGTTATTGGAATGTTTACCATCTGGAAGCCCAATGCGGTGGACGGAATGGACAGTCAGTATATCGGGCGTATCGGCTCGACGGCGACCGGGCAGTACGCCATCGGCTATCTTAAGGAATACGGTAAAACGGAAGCGATTCTGAGTTCTCAGGTTGATGCGACTATGGAGCGCATAACAGGACCTTTGGCAAAAAAAGACCGCATTGACCCGCCGCATAAACGAACAATGGAAGGGAACGAAATAGTATGCGTTATTATGCAGACCCCCATCACAAACCGCCAAACCGGCGAAATAGTCGGGGGAGTGGGGCTTATGCTGAATACCGGTATGGGGCAGACGGTCCTGGAACGGACAATGAAGGAGTATCCTGAAATAGTCGCAATGTCGATGTATACCGGGAACGGTACGATTCTCGGCAGCGGATTTCCTGATCGGATAGGGAAAAATCTGACCGAGGCGGATACGGTATATGCCGAACATATGGAGGAGGTCGTCAGCGCCGTGCGTAACGGTGAAAATTATGATTGCCGTGTATATTCTGCCGCTCTTGGAACAAACCTTGAAGTGGTACTGCGCCCCATTATCATAGGCGACTCCGACAACAAATGGTCAATAATGATAGGGACAACGGAAAAGTACATGATGAGAGAAGTAACCAGGCTTACCAGAAATACCATTGTCGTAGCGGCGATAGCAATTTTGATTACCGCGGCGATATTGTTCGTTGTTCTCAGTTCTGTTACCAAACCTGTTGTAAAAGTTGCGGAAACCCTTAAAGATATCTCCGAAGGCGAAGGGGATTTAACGCGGTCCATAACAACAAGTTCAAAGGATGAAATAGGCGACCTTGCCAGATATTTTAACATGACACTGGATAAAATTAAAAAAATGGTCTTCTCCATCAAAAATGAATCGGGAGTGCTATCTGACATCGGCACCGACCTTTCAACCCATATGACCGAGACTGCCGCCGCCATAAACGAGATTACCGCTAACATACAAAGCATAAAAAGCCGCGTATTGAACCAAAGCGCAAGCGTCAGCGAAACTCATGCGACAATGGAACAGCTTGTAGTTAATATCAATAGACTTGACGGGCTTGTTGAAAAACAAACCGCCAATGTTTCCAACGCTTCGTCGGCTATTGAGGAAATGGCAGCTAACATTCAGTCGGTTATTACAACTCTTACCAACAACGCTACCAATGTTCACACTTTGCAGGAAGCGTCCGAAGCAGGCCGCGGCGGGCTGCAGGAGGTTGCATCCGATATTCAGGAAATTTCCCGCGAGTCGGAAGGGCTTTTGGAGATTAACTCGGTAATGGAAAATATCGCCAGCCAAACCAACCTGCTTTCGATGAACGCTGCAATAGAGGCGGCCCATGCCGGAGAAGCGGGCAAGGGCTTTGCCGTTGTAGCCGATGAAATCCGCAAACTGGCGGAAAGTTCCGGCGAACAATCCAAGACCATCGGTAATGTCTTAAAGAAGATTAAAAGCTCAATCGACAAGATCATGAGCTCCACCGAAACCGTACTTGCCAGATTCGAGGCGATAGACTCAAGCGTTAAAATTGTGTCGGATCAGGAAGCGCAAATCCGTAATGCGATGGAGGAACAGGGAGAGGGCAGCAAGCAAATTGTTGAAGGGATCATGCAGGTGAACGAAATAACCCATCAGGTTCAAAGCGGTTCCCACGAAATGCTGGAGGGTGCAAAAGAAGTCATAACCGAAAGCACTAACCTTGAAAAAGCGACACAGGAAATCACTTCGGGCATGAACGAAATGGCTTCCGGCGCTGACCAGATTAATGTTGCTGTCAACCACGTCAACGAGATAAGCGGAAAAAACCGTGAAGGCATTGGCACCTTAATAAAAGAGGTTTCCCGGTTTAAGGTGGAATAACAAAAATTCCAATTTACCGCTGAGCATCTGTCATTCACATTGTCTGCGTTAAGCCTGGGAAAGGGCTGAGTAACCTCTGTAATTATTTTATATGTTACCATGCCGCTTCCCACAGCCAACGTCCGGGAGCACAGCGGGGTAGCAAAAACACTCCTGTCGGACTGAACGCATCAATTTTCCCCTATCGGTGGGGGAAAGAACACCCATTCAGACCATGACGGTCGAGGCTGCTGTCAACGCACACTTTGGTGTGGCATCTTCTTCACCTCGCCGAATGGTCTTCATGGCTAACCTTCCCCCCACCTATGTGGCAACATTATCCCCGGTGCGTTCAGTTCGGCAACGATAAAGTAATTGTACCCCTACTGCGCCCCGGTATTGGCTATAGGTAGCGCCTTTATTGCCTATCAAAAGAGTACGGCATCTAAGTGTTTTCAGCCCTTTCCCGGCATTATTCCAGGTCATGGTATGCAAGATGCTCAGCAGTCAATTACCGCATACATCCATCATGTAAACCTCAGTCTGCCGTTGAGCCTGATATTTGATTAACTGAACAATTGCCTGGAAAGGGGTGGGCGCAAGTTCTCGCCAAAGCGCCAGGCCGCAAAGAAGAAGAGCCTCACGCAAAGACGCAGGGATCGCAGGGGAGAATGTAAATAGTTTACTCTTAATTAAAAAGCGATTAAAAAAAAGCAGCGTTTAAAACTAGCACTTTATAGCCTTATAGCCAAGCGCCAGCAATGTATGAATAATGACATAGAATTTAACACTTATCAAGTAAGATTTT
>Ga0082212_10002866_pt1 | contig 24731 bp, 19 predicted proteins | sample TergutNt197P3_FD_71548 | JGI IMG/M metagenome (GOLD analysis project Ga0082212, IMG submission 71548) | Neocapritermes taracua P3 segment gut microbial communities from Petit-Saut dam, French Guiana - Nt197 P3 | ecosystem: Host-associated > Arthropoda: Insects > Digestive system > Gut ... | reverse complement strand
ACACCGATAACGGGTGCATCCGTTTTTATTTCCAATACCACCATTGGAACGGCTTCGGATGCTTCGGGAAACTATTCGCTCACTGTTCCGGGCAGGGGGAGTTTTGAAATAGTTGTCTCGCATGTCAGTTACCGATCGGCGTTTCATAAAATTGATACGCCACAGGATGTCCATAAATATGATGTATCTTTAGAAACAAACGAATTGGATGAGATTATCATTAACGCGCCTAAGAATCACAGAAAAAGAGACGTTGATTTATTCTGGCGCGAAATACTGGGCGAAAAACCGTCGAAAAAAGGAATGGAGGTGCTCAATCCGGAAAAGATGTACTTTTACCTTAACAGCGACAATGTGTTAAAAGCAATATGCAGGGAACCGCTCGAAATAATCAACCACCATACCGGATACCGTATCCTGTATGTGCTTGCGAGCTTTGAACACGATTACCGAACCGGTCAAACCGGGCTGCAAGGAATGTCATCCTTCGAAGAACTTGTTCCGGCCAACAGCCGTCAGAAAGCCAATTGGGAAAAGAAACGACAGCAGGTATATGCTGTTTCCCTTACCCGTTTCATACGTTCGCTTTACCGGGAGCAAATCCGGGAAGAGGGATTTCTTTTAATAGACAGAGAGGTTGCGCTGACGGGTGATCAAAAAACGCCTGTCCCCTTAAAAGATATATTACAGGTTGACCGGGGTATGGTTCATGTAAATATTGAAGCGCCCCTGCTTTTGATTTGTTATTCCGTACCTGTCACCGATGAAATGATTCGGAAAAGCTTTGCCAAATCCAATACGGATGTGAGATACGACCACGCCACCCGGCGATATGTTACAGTGGAAAACAGGCAGCCGCCGGTCACGCTTTATGTCGGAACGGAGCCAATGACGGAACTGCTGCCGCAGCAAATCACCGTTTATCCCGACGGGAGTTATACGGGGCTTTTAGAAATACGGGAGCATCAAAGTTCAATCTTTGGCCTGTCGGCCAGGTTACCTGCCGAATATGGGGATTCCCCTGCGGATTCCGGTCTGTTCGCCCTGTCCGCTGAAAATGCCTCTTCCGGTCTTGAGAAAGCCGGAGAAAACATAACCGCCCAGATAGAAGCCTGCCCCCAGGAAAAAATACATCTGCATACCGACCGCGATCTCTATGTCCCCGGCGAAAAGTTATGGTTCAAGGCCTACATTACGGATGCACAGTCGCATGTGCAACCAACATACAGCGAATATGCGTATGCGGAACTGATCAGTTCGGCGGATACGATAGTGAACAGGGTTATGATCACGCAGTTTGACGGCATGTTTCACGGAAATCTGTCGCTTCCGGAAACCGTTCCTGAAGGCAATTACACGCTGCGCGCCTATACCCGCTATCTGGAAAACCTGGGTGATGATTACTTCTTTAAGAAGAATATCCGGATAGGAAGAAGCCCGACAAGCCCCACCCCAACCCTCCCAGATAGGGAGGGGGAAAGAATAAGCCCCTCCCCGACCCTCCCCGATAGGGAGGGAGTCAGGGACGTAGCGGAACGTCATGCTGAACAAAATCTTAATTCTCCCTTAGTGGGGGAGTTTGAGGGGGCTTATGATGTTACGTTCTATCCCGAAGGAGGCAATCTGACGGAAGGCGTTTTATGCAAGGTCGCCTTTAAGGCGCTTAACAGCAAGGGCTACCCCGAGCATGTTTCCGGTTATCTGATTGATGAAGAAGGCATTGAAATTGTTCCCATACAAACATACCATGCAGGCATGGGTGTTTTCAGCTACAAGCCCGAAGCCGGAAAAAAATGCTATCTCAAATGCAAAAATGCAAACGGTCTGGAAAAGCAGTTCGAGCTGCCCCGACCCGACACCCGCGCCCGGTCACTGACTGCCTCCATGCAAACCGGCAGAATCATAATGGGAGTCCAACAGTCGGCAGATGCGTCGGATATTCCCTGTTATCTGCTTGCACACAGTCGTGGAACGGTACTTTATTTCTCGGAGTGGAATAAAAACCTGAGTGCAGTATCGTTTAATGTAGAACAGTTTCCTGCAGGCGTAATTCAGTTTGTATTGTTCGACGGACAGATGAATCCGCTAAGCGAACGGATGGTGTTCAGTAAAACTGATGTCTCTGTCAAGGTTGGTTTTCATACCGACAGGGATAGCTATCAAATCCGTGAAAAAGTTGTTTCAACCCTGTCCTTTCCCGACTCGCTTTTCTATTCCTTTAGCGGTCATTTTTCGGTGGCCGTCACGGATGACGTTGATTTGACTGTCGATGAATCGACCACGATACTGTCTACTCTGCTGCTTTCTTCGGAGTTGAAGGGATATATCGAAAATCCGGCATATTACCTGCATGATGATGCTGCCATGGACCTGTTGATGATGACGCATGGCTGGAGAAGATACAATATTCCGGAAGCGGTGAAAGGCAACATGGAATATCCGCGGATTCCCTTTCAACTGTTTCAGGAAATATCGGGAAAGGTACAGACAACAGCAAACAGACCCGTGCCGGTGCGCGACGGCGAGATACTTGTTTTGATGAACGGAGAGGGAGGCGGTTATGGAATGACGTCAACAGATGAAAACGGCCTGTTTAGGGTTCCGGAACTGATGTTTCCCGACAGCACAACATTCAATATAAGCGCATCGGACAGGAATGGGCGGGACAACGTTAAGCTCACTGTAGACAGCGAGTCGTTTCCCGCACCGGTATATGCTCCGCAAAGCCCCGTCTCCACAATACCGGTAGCAGTAGCAGAAAAGAACGAAAAAACCGACGTCGTCGCCTTTCTGGAAAAGGCTGAGCAGCACGCTAAATTTGACGAAGATATGTGGACGCTTCAACTCGGGGAAGTGGAAGTGACAGCGCCGGCGATAAAGAAAGATGGTCCTTCAGTACCGTTTTGGGCAAATGTGTATGCTGAAAACACCATCACAAGAGAAGTCATTGATGAACATCGATTTCCAAGTATTGTTAGTTATTTCCTTTTGGTAGGGGGCGTAAGAGTTTTTGAAGACACTTCACGACCTGATGGAATTATTAATATCTATCTCAGAGGAACTGCAAATTACACAGGGAATCCAACGGAGGCGCTTGTATTAATTGATGGGGTTGAACGGAAATTGCTCAGGGGTGTGTTAGCCTATCGGGAAATTGAAAGTATTGATATTTTTAAAGGACCATCGGCAGCTATATTTGGTATGCGCGGAGCTAACGGGGTTGTTAGCATTACAACCCGGCGTGGAGGCGACACAGGAATCCATATCGAAAAATCCAACCATGCTGTTTACACTCCGCTGGGCTATCAGAAGCCGGTAGCGTTTTATGCACCCAGGTATGAAACCCCGGAAGCCCGGCAATCCAATATCCCCGATTACCGGACTACGATTTTCTGGAAACCGGATGTAGTTATTTCAGAGGATGAAGGAAAAGCCACTTTTGAGTTTTACACCGCAGATTTTAAAACAATCTATTCCGTTGTTATCGAAGGTTTAACCAACGACGGTAAAATCGTCAGGCAGGTTGAGAAGATACGGGTGGAATAGTGGTAAGAAGAAGAAATACGATTGATACGTGTACATACTTTTTCGAATTGTGACTCGGTTGAACTTCAGATCAATTGGCGTTCAATGGACAAACGGGCTGTTAGTGTACATAACAATCAAAATTATAAAAATTTAAAAAAATGATACGTCGCTTTATTACCTTATCCATCGCTGCAAGTCTGTTGATTGCATGCAATAATTTACCTGAACGTGCTTATATTGATCTTAAGGGAAAGTGGAAGTTTGCATTAGATTCACTCAATACGGGAGAACAAGACCGATGGTATGCCCAACAACTTGATGATGAAATTATGCTGCCCGGGACGACCGATACCAATAAAAAGGGGGTGGCGAATGTCAATTTGGAAGAAACAAGCCACCTTTCGCGTGAGTATACATACAGAGGGAAAGCGTGGTATCAGCGGGAAATCGAAATTCCTGTAAGCTGGACGTCAAAGACGCTGAAATTAACGCTGGAGCGTACCAAACCCACCAAAATATGGATTGACGACCTGTATATCGGTAGCACAAGAAATATTTCGACTGCACAAATCTATGACCTGACCGGGAAATTAACTCCCGGCAAACATACCCTGACAATCATGGTCGATAACGGATTGTCTGTCCCGCGACAAATATTGTCAAATTCACATGCTTATACCGAATCTACTCAGACAAACTGGAACGGAATTATCGGCAATATCCGGATTGACGCTATGTCTGCGTTGCATATTCAGGATATTCAGATTTATCCCGACGCAAAAGCAAAAAGAGCCAATGTGAAGGTCTACCTGAACCGGCCTCCGGGAAATAATCAAATAACTGAAATAAGTGTTTTGGCTGAGGCCGGTAACAATACGGATAAAAAACATCGGGTTCAAATGGTTCAAAAACCAGACCCCCATTCGTCCGACATCGTAGATATAATGTTGGAAATGGGCGATGATGCAGTGTTGTGGGATGAATTTAACCCGGCTTTTTACTCATTAACCGTTACGATAAAGGGCAAGGGATTCAATGATATTTACAAAACCGCCTTTGGATTGAGGGATTTCGGTGTCGACGGAACGCAGTTTACAATCAACGATTACACAACATTCCTGCGAGGCAAACACGATGCTTGTGTTTTCCCATTAACAGGCCATGTAGCGATGGATGTCGACGCTTGGCGAGGGTATTTCAGTATAGCCAAATCGTATGGCATCAACCACTACAGATTTCATTCCTGGTGTCCTCCCGAAGCCTGTTTTGTTGCCGCCGACATTGAAGGCATCTACCTCCAACCGGAATTACCCTATTGGGGAAGTTTTAACAGAAGGGACACTTCGCTGATTAATTTCCTGACGGAAGAAGGCATTAATATTCAGCAAACGTATGGCAATCATCCGTCGTTTGTTATGTTTGCGCTTGGGAATGAATTAGGTGGCGATCAAACGATTATGACTGAGTTGGTACAAACATTCAAAGATATAGACAACAGGCATCTATATGCAACAGGTTCAAATAATTATCTTGGATTTAACCAACAAGCCGAAATAGATGATTATTTCACCACATGCCGAGTCGGAAGAGAGGCAACAAACGGTTTTGATACGCATGCGAGAGGATCGTTTTCTTTTGCAGATGCTTACGATGGCGGTTATATCAATCATACTTATCCAAATTCCGTGATGAATTTTGATACGGCGGTAGCATTATGTCCTGTTCCGATCATAAGTCATGAAACCGGTCAGTTCCAGATATATCCGGATTATAAAGAGATGGAAAAATATACCGGTGTATTGAAACCATATAATTTCGGTGTTTTCAAAGAACGGCTCGAAAAAGCAGGCATGGCTGCGCAGGCGGACGATTTCTTCAAAGCATCCGGCAAGTGGTCGGCGTTGTTATACAAAGCCGATATTGAAATGGATCTCAGAACAAAAGGTTTTGGAGGATTTCAGTTGCTCGATTTACAGGATTATCCGGGACAAGGTTCGGCTTTTGTCGGTATTTTAGACGCTTTTATGGAAAGCAAAGGGCTTATCTCACCCGAAGAATGGAGGGAATTTTGTTCGGAAACAGTCCCGCTATTTGTGACGCCAAAATTCTGTTATTCAAGCGATGAACAATTATCGGGCGAAGTGTGGATTGCCAATTATTCGCAGTTTTCGTTCGACAATCGGCAATTAGAATGGAAATTAACGACTGAAAACAATCAGATTATAGATTCAGGCACAATTCCTCTTTCCGTCAAACAGGGCATACTGTCAAATATCGGTTTGATTCGACCTGATATATCATCCGTCGGTAAGGCAAGCAAACTGATATTAAACCTTCAAATCCTTGAGACAGAATATAAAAACTCATATCCTTTATGGATTTACCCTGTTGTCAAAAATGAAACAGCAAAATCTTCAGATATCATTGTATTAAATAAAAAGTTGGATAATACCATACAAGAGCATTTAAGACAAGGGAAAAAAGTTTTATGGTTCCCCAATCACACAGCATACGAGCAAATGACGGTTGGCGGCTTATTTCAAACGGACTATTGGAATTTCAGAATGTTTAAATCTGTTTGTGAGCGTATGGGAAAACCGGTTTCTCCGGGCACATTAGGTATTCTTTTGAACCCAAGCCATCCTGTAGTGAATGATTTCCCGACAGATTTTCACTCAAATTGGCAATGGTTTTCCATGATCAAACATAGCCGTCCTTTTATTTTGGATAATGCACCAAAAGGCTATTTGCCAATTATTCAGGTGATTGACAATATTGAACGGAATCATAAATTAGGATTACTTTTTGAATTTAGCGTTGACAAAGGCAAACTGCTTGTATGTATGTCCGACCTTCAGGCTATAATGGATAAACCTGAAGCCAATCAACTGTATACAAGTATTTTAAATTATATGAATTCCGGTAGTTTCAATCCTGTTGACAGCATCACTTTCGAAGAACTTTCATCGTTGTTCGGTATGCAAGCGAAAGCCGGTGAAACAAAAGTGTTGGATAATATATCGTATTAGTACTCACTGATTTGACGCCATATCAACTTTGATTATCTTTACCCCTTTCGGCGCTTTGATTTGGGACGTAACCGAACCGGCATTGTTTTTGGTGTGCCGGATTGAAACAACGCCGAAAGGCGTCGGATAAGTGCCTTCCACCCATTCGAGGTCGCCAAGGTGGGGCGTTATTCTCAGTACTTTACAACCGGGTTCGACGACTTCGACGCCCAAAACATGCTTTGTCAGCCATGCGGTCGGGCCGGATGCCCATCCATGGCAGAAACTGTGCCGGTAGCCCGGATAACAGTATGCCCCGAAGTCGCCATGAATATCTTTTTTGCCTGCGGGTGTCAGTTCGTCTAAACGGGCTGCATTCTTTGTCCAGTCTAAATCGAAATCTTCCCAAAAGGTAGTGGCGCCCATATCAAGCATGCCTCCCCAGTATTGGCGAATGATATCGAGCGCTTCGCGGTATTGACCGGCCAGCGCCTGCGCCTCCAGCATATACAAGCCGTAAAAGGTGGAAAATCCTTTCGGACCGCCGACCGACACTACTTCGTCGCACATCACATTCGGGTCGGCAACACCGGCGACAGCCATCAAGGCGGCTGCCTGTTTCAGGTTGTTGTGTCCTTTGACAAAGCGGCTTAGCCGTTCGGCTGCTGCCTTGCTCTTTTGTGCAGCTGTATTTTCGCCGAATATCTGGCATAACTTTTCCGCATCTTTCAGCGCCCAGTACAGCAATGCGCGATAACCGGCCTCTACGCCTTCACTGTTGGGCGACGATGGCCAGTCCAAAAAACGTGAGGATGCCAATGTTTCTTTCCCAGTTGCATCAATTTTACTGTCCATCAGGTCGATCAGACCGAGAATATAGGGTTTATGCTTTTCTAAGAAATCTCTTTGTCCGTGTTGCATATACCATTCGTACTGAATAATCAGGTACCACATCGAATAGGCGCTCATATTGTTCATCCAGCGTGGCAGGGGAAACTGTTCGCAAGCCAAATCCAAACTTTTGGGTACGACTTCGTTATATCCGAAGACGCTTGTGATCGTTGATACTTCGGGGTGCATATCGCCCAGCCATACCAACCGGTCGCGTTTGATGCCATCCCACAGGTATTCCTGCATATTCAGGTGCACGGTATAAGCGCCGGTAAGCCAGATTTGGTTGAGGCGTTCGTCGTTGCTCTTAAACGAACCTAAATACGGAATATCGCGGTAACGCAAGATAGCCCTTGCTTCACGCAGATGAATGGTGGTGCGTTGCAACAGGTCTATTCGGACAAAACGGAAACCTGTATTGCCGATTTCAATCAGACCGTCGCGAGGTATTTCCATGACAATGTCGCGCTTGGCATGGTCGTCGGTCGAGAAACCGACTTTCCATTCCGAATTGTTGGTTTGGCTGTTACATTCGCCAACCGATTCGCCGAAACGAATCCTTACCAGCGAAGGTTCCCTGCGAGGCGAACTGCCCATCACCAATTGCAGGCTGCCATGAATCTCTGTTCCGTAATCGAGCAGAATCGAAGCCGTTTCGTTTTCGGTCGTAGTCAGCTTACAGGCATTATTTGAACCAAGCTCGGTCTGGCTCTTCCCCGTATTTAGTAATACGGATTCGTTTGACACCAATCGTCCGCCGCCATCATATTTCCAAACGATGCGTTGAGGAGAGATATATACCCGCGACAACTCGTCGCGTTGCATTTTTTCAACTGTTCCTGCAGCAAATACCGGAGGGATATCGGCTTTTGACAGAGGCAGGAAACAAAAAACAAGTACTAAAAAAAGTGGAGCTTTCATCTGTTTTATTTATTTATCTGTGGACAAAATTATAAAAAACAATAAAATAAACACTATATTTGCCTCTTCAATCCGACACTATGCAGAAAATTTTTACAACCATTCTTGTATCTCTCGTCATTTTCAGTAGCGACATTTACAGCCAGGAAAGCAAATGGGTCATTACAGGCCGGGTGATGGAACAACAGACCCGTGAGGCATTAGATTTCGCCAATGTGCTGTTATACAACAGCAATGATAGCACATTGGTCAAATATACAACTACTGATATTGAGGGCGCATTTAAGCTTGAACACGACAAGTCCGGCGGATATTATTTAGACATTACCATGTTGGGATACGAGAAACAACACATTTCGTTGCCTCCGTTTGTTGAGTCGCAACGTGAAATTGCTTTGCCCGATATCCGGATGGAAACGTTGCCGAATGTACTGGGCGAGGTCGAAGTAACAGGACAGAAACGTCAGATAGTTTACAAATTGGACAGACGTGTGATTGAGGCTTCCGGTTATCTTTCGGCTGCAGGAGGCACTGCGATTGATATCCTGTCGCAGACGCCATCCATTCGGATCGACGCCGAAGGGCAGGTGACTTTTCGGGGAAGCAGTGGTTTTAAGGTATATATCGATGGCAAACCGAACTCACTTGGAGGAACGTTGGCATTGGAACAGATACCCGCTGGACAGATTGACAATATTGAAGTAATCACGGTTCCGTCGGCGCGCAATGATGCGGATGGGACTGCCGGTATCATCAATATCATTACCAAAAAACAAACGGTCGAAGGTTGGAGCGGTATAATTAATGCGATGGGAAGTACGGCGCTTTCGCGGAATATGGACTTCCTGATGGCGCTCCGGCAAAAGGATATTCGCTGGCAGGTGTCGGGCGAGGTGTCGCGCAGGTATCGCAACAGTGATTTCGACCAAATGAAAACCGTCACTTTACCCGAGATGATTACTACCAACCGTTCCACCGGCACGCGCGAAAGCTATACCGATATTTACAGATTGAAGACGGGAGTCGACTGGTTTAAGACTAACACCACCTGGAATACTTCTGTTGAGGGCGGATACCAAAACAGATGGCGCGGAGGCGAGTTGCATTATGTTGATGTAAACCGCTCATTGATAACGGATGACTTCGCTATGTCAACATACAATGGCGACGACTTTGTGAATCTGTACGAATGGCAAATGCGTGGCGACGCCGGTTTCAATCATCGTTTTGCGAAACAGGGACATACGCTATTGATAACGGATGACTTCGCTATGTCAACATACAATGGCGACGACTTTGTGAATCTGTACGAATGGCAAATGCGTGGCGACGCCGGTTTCAATCATCGTTTTGCGAAACAGGGACATACGCTTAATGGCGCATTGTATGCACTGTATCAGCACAATGCCATGGAATATTTCGAGACCAACCTCTATGACATGGCAGGCAACCGCGAGCAGGGACATAAGGCATGGGAATACGAATATCGTTTTACTGCCCAGGCAAACCTCGATTATGTGTTGCCGCTATCCAAACCGGAAGATAAATTTGAGGCGGGCTACCAGTTTTATTCTTATACGGAAGACGGTGACTACAAAATTGACTTATACGACCCCTCTGAGGGGCATTTCGTCAGGCGCGACGACCTGTACAACCGGTACCTTTTCCGACGTGACATACATGCTTTGTATGCCATGTTGAGTAATACATGGTCGCGATTCAGCTATCAGATCGGATTGCGCGGCGAATATACATACCGTAAGTTAGGCAACAACTTAGCGTGGGCGGAGCATACATGGCATAAGTTCGGGCTTTATCCTTCGGCTCATCTTGCATGGGCATTACCCGGCAGCAGCCGTACCAACCTTTCGTATTCGCGCCGGATTACCCAGCCACAGTTGTTTTATATGGAGCCTTACGTCGTATATGTTGATTATTATACGGCACAGCGGGGCAACCCATTTATCCTGCCCGAATACACCAATTCGGTCGAATGGGGTTACAATAAAAGTTTTGGGAATAATTCCGCCTCCGGCACGCTGTTTTACCGGGCACGCAAGGATAAAATTGAACGCGTGCGAATACCCTACCAAACCGGCGTGACACTTGATTCAATGGCCAATGTAGGAAGTGACTACGCTTCAGGCGCCGAACTGTCAACTACCCTCCAACTGAAAAATTGGTGGACTTTCGACGCTAACGGAAGTTTATATTATTATAAGGTAAAGAATGAGTACAAGATTGACGGAAAAGATGCCGAAAGCTGGAACTGGCAAGTGGCCGTGAACAACAATTTTGACTTGGGAAAAAACACACGCGCCCGGCTTGAAGCCTATTACGTAGGCCCTTCGGTAAGCACACAGGGCAGAGTCGAAGACTTTTTCTATATGAACCTGACAGTACGACAACAATTATTCAACCGCCGTGTCATTGCAAGTTTGTCGGTACGTGATATATTGGCTTCGGCCAAATACAACAGCACACAATCGAACGTTCAAGTCGAATCGCTCACCAAAATCATCCCGCAATCCCCCGTATTTACATTAACCCTGACCTACACCTTCAACAACTTCAGAACACAACAACGCGAAGAAAGAGTCTCACACGATTTATTTGAGGGAACAAACAGGTAAGCTGAAAGGTAAAAAAGAATTTTTTGAAAAATAGAGACATATCGCTGTATCACACATATTGAATAATCGCAATAATCGTTTAAAAATGAAAAACATACGAACTTACGCATTGATAGTAGATTTGCTGCAACGCAAAAGAGAGGTTACCTTGCGCGACATTGCAAGTTATCTGGAGAAACACGATGTATCAATAAGTTATCGTACCCTTGAGCGCTATATACAGGAATTGCGCGACGATTATGACATCATAAGCGATTGTAACCGAAAGACAAACACCTATTCGTTCAATCGCGGATTATCACATTCGACCATGAAAACTTTGAACGGAATCAAATCCGCCGGCATACGATAAAGCCTTATCTATTGAAAGAATACAATGCCAAATGGTATGTGGTGGGTGTTTTTGCCGATTCCAATGAAGTCCGCACGTTCGGCTTGGACAGAATTACAAATATTAAAATTGCGGACGAAACCTTTGAACGAACCGAACAAAAACGGATTGCCGAACTGTTCGACTTATTGATAGGCTTGGTTTACGATATGGAAGATCCTGCCACGGTCGAAATTTCCGTTACGCCCGGACAAGCCAAATATTTCAAGAAATCGCCATTGCATGCCACACAGCAAATCGTTTCCGAAAACGAAAAAGAGGTCGTACTTTCCTATTTCCTCGTTCCCAATCGCGAATTACAACGACTGATACTCGGATTCGGCTCGCAAGTAAAAGTCCTCAAACCCAAACGATTTGCAGCGCAAATTTCTGAACAGATTGAGGAAATGAGGAAAAAATACGAAAAATAATTTTATATCCGACATGTTTTGGCGGAAGCGTTGTTTTATCTTTGTGAAAAATAAAACAGTAAAAAAATGTTATGAGTAAACTAAGAAAAATGATTGCTGAGCCTATTGATATAAGAATTAGCAAGTTTGACGAGCAGTACCGGCATTGGTATGATCGTTTTGAAATAGAGGATGGTTTAAAAGAGGGCGTACAAGTCCGTTACATTGGAATAAATGATCAAAACGATGCTTTTATAAAACATCCTCAATATTGCGGACATCCCTCTGATCCACGCGGAATTTTAGAACTTAATGCAATTTACGAAGTTGAATACAGGTTATTAACTCGTTCATGGCAATTGGTTAAATTGGTTGGTTTCCCATATCGTGTGGAGTTTTCCCCCTCAATATTTGAAGTCACAGATAAAAACGCAGAAGGCAAGCCACTAAAAGCAGGTGGACATGTGCGCTACATCGGTTATAATGACGACTTTTTGACCTTTGATAATATCTATGAAGTGGAAGGTTTGTTGATGCACTACCATGGTTATGGATTTGTAAGCGTCAAATTAGTTGGAATTGAAAATATATTTGAACGTAGTATGTTTGAGAGAGTTGTGATTAAATAATAACAACGCTGCCTACAACAAGGTTTATCGCAAGCGAGGGGCTAAAAGAAAAATAATTTTACATCCGACATATTTTGACGGAAAGGTAGCGGTATCTTTGCTCCGGAATTAACAAAAAAGACTTAAAAAATGTTTGACAGTAAAAGAACAAACCTCTTTGAGGATAAAAAAACAGTTAAAAAAAACAGTTTTGTCAACGCCGGTTTAGAGAAATCAGCAGAAACAAGGAGTGGCAATAATGCGATAAAGTATACAACTACTGGAAATGTTTTAGTAGATCAGTTTGCTATTATGGGTTCATATAAAAAACCGAGACCTTTTTCAGAGATTTGGTTCGAATTATGAATGAGGAACATAAAACTTTTCCCGGTTGGAGTTTTGATGAGATTAATAATAATCCGAAAATAATCAGTTTGAACCATTATGCCCAATATAAGAAGACTCTTTCCAAGTTAATCAAGCAGATGGATAATTTATCTGATAAAATTTATGATAAACTGTTTAACCTTGCCTGTCAGGGAAAATGGGAAGAATGGGATAAAGCTCAACCTGTAGGAACCGAATTTTATGTGGACGACGAAATGTTGCGAAATACAGGCGATGAAAATATCGACCTTTTGTGGGAGATTTTGGATAAAATAGAGGAGGTAAAAGAAAAAATAAATTGAAAATGAATAAGGAATTGAATAACAAAACAAAGTCAATGACACTGACTACAAAAGATTTTGATCGCGTAACACTGCTGATTGCAGGTACAGGTACAATGACTATTGACTGGGGGGATGGGACGTACGAACACCATACACTATTAGCTTTTGATGAAAAAGAATGGAATGAGAATCTCGATAAATACGAAAATAAAGATAAGGTATTAGAATATGGATATAGTAATGGCTATTCTGACGATACTGTTCATTCTATAATCATAGAAGGCGAAAATATAACACATTTTTGTTGTGATGGTTATTCATTGACCAATTTGGATGTAAGTAATAATAACTCATTAATAAATTTGTCTTGCAACGGTAATGAATTAACCGATTTAGACCTGAGCAAGAATACGCAACTAATAGATCTTCAGTGCAATTCAAACAATTTAAGATACTTGGATATTAGCAAAAACACCGCTCTTATTGGTTTTTTTTGTAAACAAAATCAAATTGCCTGTCTTGATTTGAGCAAAAATAGTGCGCTGACATATTTGGATTGTAGCGAAAATCTATTAACAAAGTTGTATATAAGCAATAATACAGCACTTGAATACTTTTCCTGTGATTCTAATGTTGATTTGATTAAAAACAAGGCACTAAAAAAAATGACCTTTACCTCGCATCCTTGCGATGAATTAACATTTCGTATTGCCGGTACAGGCGCAATAATTATTGATTGGGGTGATAACACATTTTGCAAAATAGAAAAACTTTCAGGCTATAATAATCTTCAAGATTGGATAGCACTTGATAAATATGATTATTGCCATACCTATAGTGACTATAATTCAACTTACTCTATAATTATACATGGTGAAAACATTACGCATTTAAATTGTAATGATTGTCAATTAACCAGTTTGGATGTGAGCAAAAATACTGTATTAACATATTTGGGCTGTTCCAAGAATGCATTAACCAGTTTGGACGTAACTAAAAATACCACTTTGAGAGATTTGAATTGTTGGGATAATAAAATAATCAGTTTGAATGTGAGCAAAAACTTGAAGTTAAATAAATTAGGTTGTGGAAAAAATAAACTGGCAAGTTTAAATGTGAAAAATAATATATCGTTAAAAACCTTGTGGTGTAGTTCTAACGAATTAACACACTTAGATGTAAATAATAATAAATTACTAAAACAATTGATTTGCAGTAATAACAATTTGTCAATTTTATGTATTGACAAGAATATAGCATTGGAAATGTTATATTGTAAAACAAACTTCATAACAAGTTTGGATATTAGTAAAAACACCGCATTGAAAAAGTTGCATTGCGAAGATAATCAATTAACTACTTTGGACATTAGAAATAATAATGAACTGAAAGATTTGCGGTATGATGGCAATACGGTTGAACTGTTAAAAAGCGAGGAAGAAGATAAAGAAGATTCTTCTCTTACTATTAATATAGACATATCATCTTTTCTTCAAGGTCATACTCGAGAAGAATTTAAAAGGTTTTTGGGGATAAACGAGTAAGTAAATGCTAATTTTCGCATAAATAAAGAATAGAAAGGAAATAATTCAAATAACTAAATAGCAATTAATTATGAACAACAAGTTAAACAAAATTTTTGAAATCGTATCATTTTACGATGAATGCAGGTGGTCTGATGCACAGAATTATAACCTGATTAACTTTTATAAAGATGGTTTGGACGACGATACAAAGTTGTTGACACATTTGCTCTGCTACATAACTAACAGGCAAATGCCTTTCGCAAGAATTTTTGATGTTGGCGGATTTGTTTTTTCCGAATTGGCGGATTGTTATAAAAAATATGAAACGAATGAGTGTTTCAATTTACTTAATCCCAAAGATAAGGACTCGTTTATCCTAAAAAAATCAGATGAAAAATATTCCTTTATAGGAAAAGTTTTTCCAGATGATTTAATAACAAATGAATATTCTGATTGTATTGAAAGCAACAACAGAGTAATATTTACTTCAAGATTTATGCCTATTGATTATTTTAGCATTCTATATACATTAGATATATTGAATTGCAATGAATATAAAAGAAGTCTATCTTTTTTTATTTCTAAAGTTTACGAAAATCATAAAGATGATAAAGCACACCTAATACAAAAAATTTTGTTTTCGTTGCATTTATTATCGTATTACGAAATTGGGCAAAAAAATCATTCAGATATTGGGAATGTTAATATAGAAGAAGTTATAAAGCGTTCAAAAGAAATAAAAGGAATTTTAAATAATCGTGAAAAGTTTAATACCGAATTTAAAAAATTTTTGACACAAAAAATTTTTGGTCAAAAAAGAGCATGGTGTTGCTTGCGGGATTTTTTGAAATCGCCTAAGTTTAAATCGTATTTTAGAGAATCGATGAAATTGCATGGCTTAACCGAAATTGAAGTGAATGAATTATCAGGTATTATTATGTTGCATCAATTAGAATTACCGGGCGATGTTTGGAACAATAATCCAAAATTTCGTAATTGTATCTTTAAAGACACTGATTTTGAAAATGATAATAAAACGAGCTTTAATATTTTATTAAGAGAGTATTGGGAAAACAATCCTTTACCCATGGAAGTTTATCCCGAACAATTTGATATTACATTTGATTTTGCTCAGAGAATGTGTGAGAAAAACAATTGTGATATTTGCCCAATAGGACATCTCTCAGATAAAGGAAAAGAATTTGAAAAGATTTGTATTAATGATAAAGACAAGTTTTGTCCTGTTGCGTTGGTTGGATGTGGTTATAAAATGATGTGTAAAAGGCAGGGAGAATGTAAATTGCATAAGCTTTTGAAGTTCAATACCATACTTTCTGATAAGGAAAAAATGATGAGAGCTCCAATATATAAAAACAACAAGTCTATGACGGCTGAACAAAAGAAGATATTTAATTTGTTAATAAAACAAGGCGATAATGAATTTGCATTAATGTACTTCCGAAAATGTGCAAAAGAAAATCACACTGATGAAATGAAGTGCAGAATAGAAAACGGTCTGATAGAAGGCTATGGAATGGATGAGGATGATTAAACAAATAAAATAACAAGATATTGAAACATCTTTTTTGTATTTTTATAATTATTATGCTAAACGTTTTATTGTCGAGTAAAACAGCTATTCAACAAAGCGATTGCAAATGCAAAAACGTTGAATTAAAAGGTCGGGTAAAAACGGTTACTTCTGGTGCAGATTTCAGAATAAAGGTAGTTGAATCACTGCCTGATTTGAGAGTTAAGAAAGTTGCCCGATCGCCTCTTGAATGTGGTGAATGGCAATTTGTTGATGCAGGAGAAGATTTTACCGTTCAGTTTGTTGAGACTTTTCCCGATTTTACGATAAAATATGTAGAAGTATTACCGGGGATGAAATAGTTAATAGGTTATATAAAATAATGTAAAATAAAAATAAAACGTATATGATTTATCACGAAGACGACAAAGAAGGATTACGTATCTTTTTAATGCAAGCTTCAGCTGAAAAAGAAACAACTAATGGCGAGCAATTAGGGTTGACGCGTTCCGACATGGAAAATTGGGAAAACAATGAAGCTTGGGTAACAAAAATTTCAGGACTAATATGGAATGATGATTTACTCAAGCGATTGATTGAAATTCGTTGGTGGGAAAAAAACCTTGCAGGATCTTTAGATGCAAGTAAATGGAGCGAGTTAACAGCTTTAAATTGTTTCAGTAATTCATTATCTGCATTGGATTTAAGCGCTAATCCACAATTGACACATTTATGGTGTAACACTAATCAATTAACTGCATTGGATTTGAATACAAATCAAAAATTAACGCACCTGTTTTGTTTCGAAAATCAATTAACTGCTTTAGATGTAAGTGCTAATCCAAAACTAATAAGGTTTTGGTGTGATAACAATCATTTAACAGTATTGGATGTGAGCGCCAATAAGTCCATAAAAGACTTGGGTTGTGGCAATAATCAATTGACTGAATTGGATGTGAGGGCTAATACTAAATTAATACGATTGGTGTGTACAAACAATCAGTTAACAACGCTAAACTTAAACACTAACCCAAAATTAACAAGATTGTTTTGTGATAACAATCAATTAACAGTATTGTATGTGAGCGACAATCCCTATATAGAGAGCTTATGGTGTAAAGATAATTTATTGAATAAACTAAATATAGATAACAACACAGCATTAAAGCGATTAAACTGTTCCAATAATGAATTATCCTCTTTAAATGTGAGTAATAATCGAAAACTAAATCTGTTGTATTGTTCCAATAATTATCTATCCGAATTAGATGTAAATAGAAATGAGGTATTAACAGAAATAATTTGCTATCAGAATAAAATATCTAATTTGGATCTAAGCAATAATATTGCCTTGAAAGAGTTGATTTGTTGTGAAAATCAATTAGAATATGTAGATGTAACCAAGAATATAATGTTGAAAAAATTGGATTGTGCGATAAACCGGTTAACAAGTTTGGATGTAAGCAAGAATACTAAGCTGACTTACTTGGATTGTTTTGCAAATCAATTAACAAGTTTGGATGTGAGTTACAATAATCTATTGAAAAAATTGTGTTGTAGTAAAAATCAACTGATTATGTTGAAACTAAATGCTGCATTATCAATGTTAAATTGCAATACAAATCAATTAACAAGTTTGAATTTAAATAATCTTTTTGCTCTAAAACAATTGAATTGTTCTCAGAATCAATTAACATATTTGGATGTAAGCAAGAATACTAAGCTGACTTACTTAGATTGCAGATTTAATCAATTGATGGCTTTGGATTTAGGAAAGAACAAATTAAGTGATTTGTTTTGCGATGAAACTGTTGAAGTATCTAATATTGAGAAAGATAAAAATGAGACACTTCTTTCTGAAGTGAAAAGCATTACCATTGATATATCATCTTTTCTTAGTGGACTTACCCGTGAAGAATTGAAGAATTTTTTGTATCAGAATAGTGAAACACCAAACGAATAATAATATGAATATAATCCAAACAAGCAAAGGCACTATTGAAGTCCATGATCCTGATGTGGAAATAATTGATGAATTACAACAATTACTGCCTTTTGGTATCGAAAAATTCAACCAGTCATTTGAGGGCGCTCAATATGGGCTTGTAATGCAAAAGGACAAACAAGAAGTGTATTGTATAAAACAACAGCCAATAGAAATTGAACGCAAAGCAGCAGAACAACAATTTCAAATACAACATTTTATGATAGTAGATGCTTGTTGTTGTTATCTCAAAAATGGATTTCAAGGAGCATACCTTGCAGCGCCTTATATACGACAACGCAACAATGGTCTGTGGGAAGCAGGCGTTTCGCATTTTATTTTTCCGTCAAAAGCAAACAAAATCATATCCGGCGAATCATCCTGTTCTCCCTATGATAATCGATTCGGCAATGGAGCATCAAAGATGTTTAGCCATTTTATGGAAAGTTTCAAAAAATCATTTTCGGATGCAAAGATTACGATGCCTCAATATTTGGGACTTGATATACGATCACGTTCTCACTTACAGGGCTTGGCAATGAATTTTATGATCTTAAATTCACAGGTTATTTGTTTGAGAGCGAATCTGCGAGAAAATACGGATATCGCATGGACAATTTTAGCATCTAAAGGCATTCGCATGGTTTATCATTTACCGTCTGTTCCGTTGACGGTATAATTAACGTTGAAAAAGAACTAATTAATTAAATAAATGGATATGGAAATAGATAAGATGAACAAAATTTTTGAAATCGTATCGTTTTACGATGATTGCAGATGGAAAGATGAAGGTAACAATAACCTGATAAATTTCTATAAAGATGGTCTTGATGCAGACACAAAATTGCTAACCCATTGGCTCTGTTACATAACTAACAGACAAACAAATTTTGAGAGAATATTTAAAGAGGGAGGTTTTGTTTTTTCTGAATTAGCAGATAAGTATAGACAAAAAGAAGATTTGTTGGATTTGCTTAAACCAAATTTTGAAAGTGCATTTATCCGAAAAGACAAAACTGATCCAAATAAAAAAGAAAGCTATTCCTTTATCGGAAAAACTAAACCAAATGAATTAATTAAAGAAAAAAACATTGAAAACGAGAAGGTTATTTTTAAATCAAGGTTTGTGCCTGCCGATTATTTAAGCATTTTATATACTTTACATACACTTAAAGAATTCAATTATAGTATTACATACTTTATAACCAAGGCATATCATGCTTTCAAGAGCGACAAAGAACACTTGATACAGAAAATTTTATTTTCGTTGTATCTGTTGAGCTATAACGATATAGGACAACCGAAAGATAAGAATATTGGAAATTGGGAAGATAATTTGGAAAAAGGCAATAAAAGAAGGGATGAAATATGGAAATATTTTGATAATCATGAAAGCAAAGAAGATGAATTTGAGGAATTTAAACATAACACTCGTTATCATTTGAAAAGAGCTTGGTGCTGTTTAAGGGATTTTTTGAAGTCTCGCGAATTTAATTCATATTTTAGAAATGCATTAGAGAAATATATGGATAATAGTGAAATCGAGAATTTATGCGACCCAATTTTAAGAAATCAATTAGAATTACCCGGCGATGTTTGGAACAATAACCCGAAATTTCAAGAATGTATTTTGGGGGTCAAAAAAAATGATAATTCCACACTCAATCAATTTTTACGAGATTATTATGATAATAATATAAAAAATATAGACATAGAATCCGGTTATCCCGAGCAGTTCGATGTAACATTTGATTTTGTGCCGAGAATGTGTGATAAAAACAATTGTGCCATTTGTCCGATTGGTCGTCTTTCCGAAAAAGGAAAAGACTTTAATAAAATTTGTTTGGATGATACATCCAAATCCAAATATTGTCCTGTTACATTGGTTGGATGTGGTTATAAAATAATATGTGAAGGACGTGAAGTGTGTAAATTACACAAGTCGCTTAAATCATGGACTATAATGTCCCCCGAAATTTGTACAGTGAGTTAAGATTAAATAAATTTTCTTGAATTATCGTAAAAAATAATACAAAAGGAACATGAAGATAGATAAAACATATTCCATCAAGGAAGGCAAATGGACAAAGTGGAGTAGTGCATTAGCCGATGCAATAAAGGATTTTTACTCCACTAATACACTTTATCCCAACATTCTCGAAGCTAACGAATATACATTTTCTCAATTCGATTTTCTGACAAACATCATGCCGGATGAGAGGCAAAATGTTGTGATAGAAGATAGCCTTGCAGGAACAAGAAGTTTACCGAATTGTTCCGAAAAAATTTTACTAAGTGGTTACAATAATAATGATGCAGATATCGACTTTGCCGTTGACAATCAGTTAGCTGATAAAGAATTCAGACTTGTTTATGATGATGACCCCGAATGGGATGAGCCAATCATACCGGAAGAATGTCCGGTAAATGAATATAAAGATGTATGTGACCTTTATTCTTCTGTCTATTAGTATTTTGTTTGTAATTATGGCAATGAAAAAAATCCTTTACATCGACATGGACAATGTCTTGGTAGATTTCAAATCCGCATTAGACCTTCAACCGGAAGAAATCTTGGTAGAGTATGCAAATCGGGAAGATGAAATACCGAATCTTTTTGCTCAAATGAAACCGATGATTAATGCCGTCGAAAGTTTCAACAAACTGTCGAAAATATATGACACTTACATTCTTTCGACTGCGCCATGGAATAATCCGACAGCTTGGAGTGATAAATTGGAATGGACAAAAACGCATTTGGGAGATACTGCCTACAAAAGACTAATCTTATCGCATCATAAGGACCTAAACAAAGGGGATTACCTGATTGACGATCGTACGAAAAACGGCGCAGGAGAGTTTACCGGCGAGTTGATTCTTTTTGGAAGTGAAAAGTTTCCGGATTGGAAAGCAGTGTGCAATTATTTGATATAACGAAAATAAAAATAATATGAATATAATTCAAACAATTAAAGGTTCTATCGATGTTATAGATTCCAACAATGAGATAATAAGGCAATTAAATGAACTGTTGCCTTACGGCATATCTCAACTAAACCAAGTTTTTAATGGCGCAAGATATGGCAGAAATTTTTGGAAACCTGCTTTGGAATACAACGGCGAAGTTATTTTTCCGGGCGACTATACCGACCCTTATTCATACGAAAATTTCAAAGCTCCTTTGTCCGTTAAAAATATTCGGTTGTTGGATAATCGACAATTGTATTTATTAAGCAATAGACAATTAACGAATTATAGATAAATTTAAGCAAAAGAGAAAAAGATGAGTATAAAAAGTCGCAGATGGAAAATATGAACCAAGTCTAAATCCATAACTAAAACGAGAACCGGCTTAATTGCAAAAGCAAAATCAAAGTCATTTATTTGAGGCACAATGCCAAACTATCGAAGTTTTGTTAAGCCGTAAAATTTGTCAGTCGAGGGAGAGACTGCCGGTAAAAGTAAACCACATTCCCCATCTGCATAAAAAGTAGATTAGGACTACTATGCGAGCCAAGTTCTACTTACCTGTTTTATTTAAAATTTCAAAGATATCTGTCAAAGAATTGGGAATAACTATCTTGAGTTTTGAGAGTTCTGTCCTTGTCTTTTCCTTATAGGCATTGCAATCTATCTGCAATTTTTGATAATTATTATTGTACACCTCAGTATCCATAGAGAGCTTGTTATTCTCTCTTTGATTGATTTCATCCACTTCCTGTTGCACCCTGAACTTGATGGCGTTTAAAGATGCCTGAGCGCTACGATGCTCATTCTGAAGACTGAAAAACATGTCCTCAATCACTTTTGCATCAACACTTGGAACATACTCATAAATCATTGCATTCTGCCCTACTCCCTGCACGGTCGTTGGGCGCAACATTTTTTCTTGCAATTCCTTTCTTGCCTGAGAGAAACTACCATCAGGATGAATGAACTTTCCTATGACAGCGCTTTTTGTTTCCAAAGCATAGTATTCCTCACGCTCTTTAATGGAGAGTGTGGCAAGAATATCATCAAATTCAACAAAACCATAATTTTTCTTCTCTGGACATGTCGGACAATCTATCTGTTCTGCCTTTAAATAGTCCTTAATATCCAGTGATGAAACATTTTCCATTTCAGCCTCTTTCGCTTTGATGGCCTCCCTTAACCATGCAATTAATGAGTTAGCTTTCGTAATCCTCTGAAGATTTTCAGGAATCTTTGTAAGCGCATCAGGCTTAATTCCATAAGCAACGTCCTTTGATTCCTGAGACGTAATTAACGAAACCTTGCAATCTAAAAAACCAATGGCAGCGTTTTCATTTTGCAGTTGTTGCACATACTCTTTGGCAATGTTGGCTATGTGATTAGCGCTTGTGCTTGTAATGCCATTCTCTCCAAAAAAAACTTTGTTTTTCTCTTTCATACGTTCTTATTTTATTTTTTATGGTGCAAAGTTAAAAGTGATGAGTCTCACAGGATGACTTTCTTCTGAAATATTTTACTTATTTTTTTGTTGTATTGATCAACCAACCTTTACTTTGAGCAATTATCCTGTCACAACTCCCGGCTCCGGGATTCCCCAAAATAATAACGCAAGAATTTTCAATGTGCCAATATTTTCGCCCTTTAAAATATCGCCATTCAAACGGCAACATTCCGAATAAATCATTTAACGCATCCATTGACAGTTGGTTATTAGAACACATCAATATTCGCAAATAACTATTATTGCTTACATCCAAATACGTCAATTGATTATTGGAACACCACAATGAATACATGCGAGTATTGTTGCGTATATCTAAATATGTCAATTGGTTGTTGCAGCAATACAATTTTTCAAGCGAAATAGTTCTGCTCATATCCAAATGTGCCAAATGGTTTTTACTGCAATCTAATATATGAAGTGAAACAGCCCCATTTACATTCAACTTTGTCAAGCAATTATCAGAACAATGCAATTCTTTCAGCGCCACATTTTTGCTGACCTCTAAATTTACTAATTGATTTGACTTGCAATTCAAAGATTCCAGCGCTGTATTCCTGCTTACATCCAAATGTGTCATCCGGTTGTTGCTGCAATCTAATTCTTGAAGTGAAACAGCCCCATTTACATTCAACCTTGTCAAGCAATTTTCAGAACAATGCAACTCTTTCAATTTTTTATTTTTGCTTACGTCTAATTCTTTTATTTTTTTTCTTTCACAATATAAGCCTGTAATATTTTCGCCAACAATCGTTATGGTGTAAAGTTTATAAGAATAGCCATATTCGTGAGAGTAAGAATGGCTATTATATTCCTCTTCTTCTCCCCAAAAATATTCATCATTATCGGCAGCTTCTGTAAGTATATATGTTTCACATACCTTATCTCCCCAATCAATGGTCACTGTTCCAGTACCGATAATTTGTATTGACACCTCTCTCCTTTTGGGTTTCAAGATTAGTGTCATCTGATTGAGTCTTGTTGTTAATTCTTTGCTTACCTTCAATAATTTATCTGATTTTAAAGGTTCAACTTCGACTGTCCATCCTCTTTTTCCGGCTATGTTTCTGTTACAATTATCTGTTCCGGGATTACCGCCAATATACATGAGGCTTGATTTTTCGCGATCATACGGCAACCTGTCAAACAGATTGTTTAAAGTTTCCGCTGAAAACTGATTATTACGGCAATATAAGTTTTTCCCCCACATTATCTTAGTTTTTCGAATTCCAATCAAACTTGTTAAATGATTATCCTCACAATTTAAAAAATACAACATGGTATTATTACAGACATCCAAACTTGTTAATTGATTATCGTGACAACCCAATATTTTCAGTTTAGTATTATTAGTGATATCCAAATTCATTATTTTATTATATGAACATCTCAATTCTCTCAGTGCAATATTTTTACTTACATCCAAACTTGTTAATTGATTTTCATCGCATTGTAAGTATTCAAGTTTGATATTTTTACCCACATCCAGCGTTGTTAATTCATTTCCATCACAAGACAGGAATGCGAGAGATGTATTATTGCTTACATCCAAATTTGTCAACTGATTACCATCACAGCACAAGTGTGTGATATTTTCGCCAATCAATGTAATAGTATGAATGGATTTGTTGGAATAAATATGGCGGTATCCATATTGTAATGTTTCAATCTTATTATCACGCCAATCGGAATAATAATCATTATACCAATTATCATAATAATCATTATCCTCCTCCTTAACAATTTCAGCCAAAAGTGTGAACCTTTCGCAGGTTCCGTCTCCCCAATCGACAGTCATATCGCCTGTACCGGCTATAAGCATCTTGATTTCTTTGGAATACTGCGAAGTAAGTTTTATTTGCTTTGGTTTGTTGAAATCAATGCTATCAAAATTCTTACTCATTTTTATCATCGGTTTAGCATGAGCTACCTGTTTGGCTCATATATGAACATAAAATTTACCGATGCAAAGGTAAAACCGATGAATGTCATTGTGTGACTTTCATTATAATTTTTCTTGGAATATACCTTTCACTGTGAAAAAAAAATCATATCACACGCTTGAAGTTCTTGAAATTTCATGTAATTTTGCAGCCTGAAGTAAAAAAAAATAAAGATATGGAGGCAACCGTTGTTAATACGCCGTTAAATGACGCACAAATACTTTTGTTACAGA
>Ga0082212_10002865_pt1 | contig 24733 bp, 24 predicted proteins | sample TergutNt197P3_FD_71548 | JGI IMG/M metagenome (GOLD analysis project Ga0082212, IMG submission 71548) | Neocapritermes taracua P3 segment gut microbial communities from Petit-Saut dam, French Guiana - Nt197 P3 | ecosystem: Host-associated > Arthropoda: Insects > Digestive system > Gut ... | reverse complement strand
CCGAAGAGTGCTTTATATGTTCTTCGCCTGTAGCCCGCCGGCAGGATTGCGGCCTGTGCGACGATTGCTGGCGCAAGGTTCTGAACCTGCGAATTGCCGGCGCGCGCTGCCCTTCATGCGGCGCGCCGCTTCCGGGCTTTGCGGACGGCTCTGAAAATCTCTGTCTCGAATGTATTCGCAGGCCGCCGCCTTATTCCGGCGCGAGATCGTTTGGTTATTATTCCACGGAAATGCGGCAGGTAATTCACGAATTAAAATTCGAGGGGCGCCGGCCGCTGGCGAAACTGCTTGCGCCGCTTATGACCGAAGTCTTTTATGAATCATGGCGGCGGGATGATTTTGATTTCATTACATCTGTACCGCTGCATCCCGCGCGGAGGCGCGAACGAGGCTTTAACCAGGCGGAGCTTCTGGGCCGGGCGCTGGCGAGGATAGCCGGATTGCCGGAATTGCGGACGTTGCGCCGCGCCATGGCTACGCAAACACAGGTAGGTCTTTCTGATGCGCAGCGTCTGGAAAATGTCCGAAATGCCTTCAGGTGTACTAATATCGGCCGGGTTGCGGGAAAACGGATTCTACTGATAGACGACGTCATGACGACGGGCGCAACCGTGGCAAGCGCCGCCGGGGCGCTTATCAACGCCGGAGCGGAGAAAGTCTCAGTCCTAACCGTCGCCCGCGCCACACGCATGTAACTTTGTTTAGGAAACCTCTAAAAATTCCAAAATCAAGGCTTGCGACCGAGACAAGCTGTAGGGGGCGGGTTTCAAAACCGCCCGTACATGAGCATTTTGTCGAGGGAGCGTAACGCAGAGTTCGGGGTTTTTAGAGGTTTCCGTTAAAAATAATTTGAATTGCGTGGCGGCGCATAGTAGCTTTTTCGATTACCTGATTATTTAACGAGCATTCCTATGAAAAAAATGAGAGTTTATTTTCATAACAACTGCTTTGACGGACTGGCATCGGCTGCGGTCTTTAGCTGTTTCTACCGCGACGCCGTCAACAGGGATTATGAATTCAAATACGAAGGACTCGCCCATAAAGCCGGAGAGCTTTTCATAGACGTACTGTTCGATGGAGACGAAAACGCCATTGTCGATTTCAAATACTCCAGCAATCCACGGTTGACGTGGTGGTTTGACCACCACCAGAGCGCGTTTTTAAGCAAACAGGACGAAGATCATTTCCGCGCGGACACCGGCGGGAAAAAGTTTCATGACCCGGGTTATCATTCCTGCACCAAATTCATAGCTGAAATGACGCAGCAGCATTTCGGCTACGATTCCAGCCGTTTAGCCGACCTGATACACTGGGCCGATATCATCGACGGGGCGCAGTTTGAAAACGCGGGAACCGCGGTAGAGTTGCGCGAAGCGGCAATGAAGCTGATGATGCTGATTGAAGGCACTCGCGACAACGAAAAGATATGCAGGCTTATCGGTGAATTTCAGAAAAGAACGATGGATGAAATTATCGAACTCGACTGGGTGCGCGAAGAGTTTCAACCGATTTACGAACGGCATCTTCAGTCGGTTGATATAATCCGCCGCCATGCGGAGTGCGCGGACAGGACGATCTATTTTGACGTCAGCGACTATGATCTGGAAGGCTACAATAAATTCATACCCTACTATCTTTTCCCTGACGCCACATATTGCGTGGGCGTAAGCCTGTCAAGTTTTCGGGCGAAAATATCCGTGGGATCAAATCCGTGGACGCCTCACCCGCGCACGCAAAATCTCGCCGTTCTTTGCGAGCGTTACGGCGGGGGCGGCCATCCTGTCGTCGGCGCGATTTCGTTTCCGCCTGAAAAACTGGAACTGGCGCGCGTTGACGCTGCGGAAATCGTCAAAGAACTCCGCGCCGCGGCACGGTAATGTAGGGGACGCCGCCCACGGCGTCCCGGATAATTTTACCAGGGAGAAGAATCAGGTGACGGCAAGCGCTTTTGATGAGTTGAAATGGCGAGGGCTGGTTTACGGCAATACCGAAAGCGTTCCGGAGCAGCTTGCCGCGGGGCAGGTGAGGCTTTACAACGGATTCGACGCGACGGCCGACAGCCTGCATGTGGGGCACATGGTTCCTCTGCTGGCTTTGGCGCGGTTGCAGAAATTCGGACATATCCCCATCGCGCTGGCCGGCGGCGGCACAAGCATGATCGGCGACCCAAGCGGACGGACGGACGAACGTCTCCTGCTTTCGCGGGAAGCAATAGAAGCCAATATCGCAGAGATCAAAAGCCAGCTTGCGCATTTCCTTGATTTTGATGTCAAGGCCAATCCAGCCCTGTTGTTGAACAACGCCGACTGGCTCCTTTCGCTGAACCTTATCGATTTTCTCCGCGATACGGGCAAGTATTTCACCGTCAACTACATGGTCGCAAAGGATTCGGTGCGGACGCGCCTTGAGCGCGAAGAAGGCATATCTTTTACCGAATTCAGCTACATGCTTTTGCAGTCATACGATTTTCTCTACCTGCACGATAATTTCGGCGTCACGCTCCAGACCGGCGGGAGCGATCAATGGGGAAATATTACCGCCGGAGCGGAACTGATACGGCGCACGCGCGGCAAGTCTTCCGACGCGCTGGTCTACCCGCTTATCACAAAGTCCGACGGGACAAAGTTCGGCAAAACCGCTTCCGGCGCGATCTGGCTTTCAGCCGAACGAACTTCGCCGTATCGTTTTTACCAGTTCTGGTTCAACACCGACGACCGCGACGTAATCAATTACCTGAAATTTTTCACATGGCTCGACGCACTGACGATCGCGGATCTGGAAACGGCGGTTAATGAAAAGCCGGAACAGCGTGAAGCCCAGCGGCGGCTTGCACGCGAAATGACGCGCATCGTGCATGACGAAACCGCGCTCGGCAAAGCCGAACAGGCGTCGCAGGTCCTTTTCGGCGGCGAAGTCGCGGGGCTGACTGGCGCGGAAGTCGCCGATATTTTCGCGGATGTCCCATCGGGCGAAATATCCGGCGAAAAACTCAAGGGCGACGGTTTGCCGCTGGCGGATCTGCTTGCGTCAACCGGAACCGTTGCTTCCAAAGGTGAGGCGCGCCGCGCAATCGAAGGGGGCGGCGCCTACATGAATAACCGCCGTATCTCCGATCTGACGGTACGGGCGACGGCCGCCGATGTTATCGACGGCCAATTCCTTGTACTGCGGCACGGCCGGAAAAACTACCGGCTTGTCCGCGTCATCCAGTAGAGGCGGGGTGCGCGGCATAAAGGTTCCATACATGGAAGCGCCAAAGTCCTCGCTGGCGTGTAATAAATTTACGCAGGCGGGGGCGTAGCGCGCCACGCCCCCATCGGAAACGCGCGTCTTTGGCGTGCGTCTGTGCTTATCAAACCTGAGAACTCAAAAAATACCGGACGGTGCCGACCTTCAATTCTTCCGTTGCCGCATCGTCGCAAACAATGACCGCCTTCTGGTGCATCTGGAGACAGGAAAGTGTGCACATGTGGTTTACACCGCCTTCAATCGCCTGCTGGAGAGCTCTGGCTTTATTCCGGCCTGAAACTATGACCACCACTTCCCTGGCGTCCATCACCGTCCCAACCCCCACGGTAAGCGCAGTGGACGGCACCAGCGACATATTCCCCTCAAAAAATCGGGCATTGGCAATGCGGGTATCCTCGGCAAGGGTTTTAACCCTGGTACGGGAAGCAAGCGACGATCCGGGTTCGTTAAAAGCAATATGACCGTCAGCGCCAACCCCGCCAAGAAAGAGATCTATTCCGCCGGCGGCGGCAATTGCCGCTTCGTAAGCTTCGCACTCCTTGACAGGGTCATTTGTCATGCCGTTAAGGATGTGGACGTTGTTTTTGTCAATGTCGATGTGAGAAAAGAAGTTATCCCACATAAACCTGTGATAGCTCTGGGGATGATCGTCCGCCAGACCCACATATTCATCCATGTTAAAGGTAATGACATTGGCGAAAGAAAGAGATCTCTGTTTATGCGTGGCAATAAGTTCTTTGTATGTACCCAGGGGACTGGAACCGGTTGGAAGACCCAGCACAAACGGCTTTTCTTTCCTTGCCGCGTTGATCTTTCCGGCAATATACCCGGCTGTCCAGCGGCTCAGTTCTTCATAATTTTTAAGAATGATTAAGCGCATTATATGTTCCTTAACTCGGACATTATTTATAGAGCCGGAAGAACAGCGTCATTCCGCGCCCCGTAGCTCCGCCGGTGTCAGGATCAAAAACCATAATGGGCCGGGCGTCGCCGGCATCAACTGTAAACACAACCCAACCTTCAATTGATTTGCCTGGCTCAACCCTGCCGGCCAAAGCGGGAGCGGGCGCCGCGACATCCGGTTTTACAAGTTCGGTCAGATCCGATCTCAGGGCTGTCCACTGCAGCGGATCATTACCGATATCCATGGGCATGGTATCGCTGACATATCGCCCCTTGAGTTCGAATTTGACGCGCGCCAGGACGTATTCGAGACCGGCAGCCGGCGCTGGATTTGCAGCACTTGCCGCCTTTATACGCGCCAGAGCCTCCTGGCCGCGGATTACTTCAAGGTTTGTTATTGTGATGTCGTAGATATTCGCGCTTACTGACCCAAGTTCAATCATGGATTTCACCGGAGTTCCTATCGCGGCCGGATTTGTCGGCGAACTCTCCTGAGACCATGCGGAAAGCATTCCAACTGTGCAAATAAAAGCAAATAAAAATATTTGGGTTAGTTTAATTTTCATTTTTCCATCTCCTTAAAAAAGTGGTCAGTGATCAGTGGTTAGTGGACAGTTTGTTGGAAGCGGGCAAAGCCCGAATTAATATTTAATTACGCGCGGACGCGCGCTCCAACCTAACTACCCACTGACCACTGACCACTAAACACTGATCACTCCACTATCGCCATTGATCAACGGACGCGCTGCCGATGTAACCGAAATCGCCGCCGCCCCAGAAGGTATTCGTTCCGCCTCCGGTAACGATAATTTCAATCCTGGTAGGATCGGGCGTCTCTTCTTCGAGAGACGCAAAACCGCTGCTCGAAAAACCGCCGCCGCTTCCCGGCATTCTTAAGTTGCGTTTATAGCGCGAAGAAGGAACCACGAAATCCCTTCCTTTTTTCAGCCAGCCCGCGTAAGGTTCCTCTCCCGCTTCAGCCCGTTTTAAAGACTGCGGATAATCCGACCAGTACAACCAGCCCGGCGTACCGGTGTTGTCGGCCAGATACCTGGCAAATTCCTCTTTTGTTTTGTAGCCGTTCTCCGCAACGTCCGCCGCGACAATCGGATCGAGAACCAGCGTGGCCTGTGTGGTGCCGAATGAGAAGAAATTTTCAAGCCATCCCCTGATAACTTCGTGCTGCGGAAGCGGGGAATACCAGGCTATATTGCTGTAACTCCAGCCGTTGAGAAAACTGACGACACTGTCGCTTTTCCTGAACCCTTTCTGCACATGCAGAGGATCCCAGCCGGGCGGCAGGTCTTCTTCGTTCTCAGGCATAAAGAGATTATTAAAATTAATTGGATTTCCGAGAGATCCCAGATAGGTTTCTCCGGGGTTGCCTGAATTGCCAAGGTTTTTTGATATCAGCGTCCAGCAGCGGCCGAGCGAGGAATTGACCTGGCTGAACGGTCCAAGCGCGCCGATACTCTTGTTCATGCCCATTTCCTCGACCACGGGGCCGTTGACCACCGCCATCCTGCCAAAAGATGATGTCGAGCTGATCATTGAAGTGACGCCTTTTGACGCCATCGCAAGAACAAGCGGAAAATGTTCCGGTTTTACGCCCGCCATTACCGCGTTTATCGCCACCATCTCAACCGTGTAATACCAGGCTTCGTGCGGAGGCGACGGACGCATCTGGCCGACCCATTCATCCGGCGCGCGGCTCGTGCCTTTCAGCATCTCGGCCACTTTCTTTTCGGTCGGGAGTATGACCGGATTGCCGTCGGTAAAGTTCCGTTCGTGGAAGTAAGCCATCAGGTTGTCCGGAGTGTCGGGAGGCAGAAGCCGCGGGCGTGGTTCGCGCTTGAGATATCCACCCCTGGAGTCTTCGTCCGAGATCCTTCGGGTTAAACTGTCATAAATTTCTTCCATCATAGGCTTTCCGGAAACCGGATTATTGCCCGCTATATACTTCCGGCAAAGTTCCGCCGGACGGTCGGTTATGGGATGAGGAGTATATGTGATCCGCAGATTCGGGATTCCTTTTTTGAAAGCGGTTGTCGTCGCGAGTTCCACAAATCTTGACGTGACCATCGCCACCGCAGGGATGCCTATTCTTTCCAATGTTACCGTATGGCCGACAACTGCCGGCGAGCAACTGCTTCAATGCCCAACCAGAACAATCGCGCCTCCGTCGGCCTTTTCTTTGGCTTCTTTCCAAAGGGCAGGATCGTCATCCATGTACATTCCATACTTTTCGCGTATAACCCACGTTGTTTTAGGATATTTGGCCTGCAAAGAGGACTGAAGTTCGGTAACGAACGGCTTTGTGTTGGGATATTTTGTATCCACTATATATACCGTTTTGCCGTCCAGATTGGACTGCCGCTCCGCCATGGGAATTTTGCGAATTTCGGGTTGAATTCCACGCGGGTTCATTACGACAATCTTTGCTTCATTATCCTGAACCGCCCACCCGGAAAATGAAACGAACGAAACAAATGAAGCGAACAGAATCGCCGCCACCATGCAAATTGTTCTGATTTTCAAGCCTCACCTCCATACTCTAATTCTATAACATACCCTGAAATACTTTTTCGAGTTCGATTGACATATCGGAAAACAAAGACGTTTTAAATGTATATGTAATGTTATTTTTCTCTTCCTCTGTCATTTTTTCGAGCAAATAATCGGGATATACGGAATAAACGTCGTCCAGTTCGAACCGGCCTTCGTGCAATAAATGTACTTCTATTGAGCAACTGTCCGTATCGACAAGCCAGTATTCCCGTACGCCGCATTTTTCATATAATTTCCTTTTATAGCCTTTGTCTTTCGCGGCGGTACCGGGCGACAAGACTTCCACTATTAAATCCGGCGCGCCGTATACGCCGTTTTTCCTGATAATATCATTGTTGCAAACAATTATCGCGTCGGGGATTACCCTGTCTTTTTCCGTTAAATAAACATCAATTTCACCAAAGACCCTGCACGGTTTTCCTTCCAGGTAATTGCCAAAAATACGAATGATGTTTTCCGCCACCACGTTATGATTCACGGCCGGACGCGGCGACATTGCGACGACGCGGCCGTCAAGCAATTCTTCCCATATTTCTTCCTGATACGCCAACATGCCCATACTTTTCATGGCCCCCTTTGTAACAATAAGCGCGTCCTTAATTTTTACCGCTTTCGGAAGCATTATCCTACAATAAAAACTTTCGGGGTTGGTAGTAGAATAAAAATTCGAGCGGTTCATCTAATTCAGGTTTTTATTTCGTTGCAAATCCAGCTTCACAACAGAGACCAGGCGTGCTAACCTTTTGCCCGTCGTTTCCGGCGCATTGCCTGACCGGGAACAATTCCCGCAATTTAACGTGGGCCGCTAGCTCAATCGGCAGAGCAACTGACTCTTAATCAGTAGGTTGAAGGTTCGATTCCTTCGCGGCTCACCAATAAAATCAATGGTTTACGGCGAATTCAATAAAAACTACCCCCCTTCCGTAAGTGCAATATAAGTGCAGTAGATAAATTTTGCGCACGGCGTGTGTACCGATATATGCAGTTGTTTTTCTTTATTTGTGTCCGAATGAATGTTCGGTAAAAACAGATGGTGAAAAAAATCGGTTACAGAATGTCAGCGGACAAAAAAAATTTTAGTATCTGCGGACGGTCTATGTAGCTGGTTTTCTAGCAAACATTTGATGCGATGTCAATGGGCATAAAAAATGGAAGTGCAACGCAACAGCACTTCCATTTTTGTCACAAGGCCATTAGAGGAGTGGCATGGCGGCGGCATTATACCGCCCATACCACTCTAAATTGCATACACCCCAAAATTTAGTTCACATAACAATTCACGTAGAAAATGAAGATGAATATAAAGAATTTTGAGGTTCTTGCAAAACCTCAAAAATTAGAGGATGTTCCTTCCAAAACTAAGATTAATATTTTCTGGTTCAGGGCGACGGCGCGTAGCGCCTTTGCCCTGAACCTTTATGCGTCGACCTGTCAGGCCGCCTAAAATGTACTGTCTATAAAAAACGGTCTATATTACCGCCACGGGTCTATTTGAACCGAGCTGCTCGGTGCCATTCCGCCAATCATCCAGTAATTGTTGTTGGTCGCGCCGGTTACGACAACGCTGAAGTTAAGACCGCCGTATCGGCCTTGTTTCGATTTTGGGGCGGCGCCGGTCTCGGGAGCCATTACAAAATCGATAAGTTTTTCCGCCGTACCAAAGCCTTCATCGCGAACAAAATTGGCAATCGGCGGACTAAGAACCGCAAATGTTCCGTACAGTCCGGGATTTTGCAACCGGTAAATGTCCTGGATGTTCTTCGAATAGTTCGGCGTCGAAGACCAGTCAGTGATAGCCCAGTTCCTTGCGGAAAGAATGCCCCAGCCATGCAGCAGGGTGACGACGTTTTCGTCTTTCCTGTAGCCGCGCTGTACCGCAAAAGGCTCCCAGGGCGAAAGTTCCTCGTTTTCCGCGATGATGATGTTAATCAGGTTCGCCGGATTGCCTACCGTACCCATATAGGTCGTCCCGACTTTGCCGCTGTTTCCGCCGTTTATGGACAGAAGGCTCCAGGCTCTTCCGATGGTCGTATTGGCATGAGCATATGGCCCCACAGCGCCAACATCATAATTAAGCCCGATCTCGTCGCGTATCTTGCCGTTAATGACAGCGGCATACGCGAAGCCGTTATCTGAAATGTTTACGGCGGTTTGTCCTGTCGAACCAATCGCCAGTATGACCGGGAAGTATTCAGGCTTCGCACCCGCCATTACCGCGTTTATCGCGGCAGTCCGTACCGTATACGTCCAGTTTTCTCCCGCTACCGATCCGGGATTCATCGTGCCAAGGTGTTCATCCGGAGCGTGGCTGGTCTGGGCCAGCATCGCGTCTACTTTTTCCTTAGTAGGCAGCGTAATAGGCAGAAAATCCGTATATCTCTTTTCAAGGAACAGCTTGTGCAGGTTTTCTTCCGTATCCGTATAAGTTTCCGGCCCCACATCCATCTTCTTTGGACTCATATCCCTTTCCGCCGCCGTCAGCGGAGATGTCAGCTTGGCAATTGCCTCCTGTATCATCGGCCTGCCGGAAACCGGATTGTTGCCTTCTATAACCTGTTTTCTGATCTGTTCTCTGGTTTTGCCCCAGACGGGGCCGCGTATAAACTGAGTCCTGATACCAGGCATACCCTGGGTGAATGCAACCTGTTCCGCCTGCTCTTTGAAATCCGCAAGCAGGAAACCAAACGCGGGTTTTCCGTAGTTTGATTCAATGTCAATGCTGAGGCGAACCGCCTCAGGCGCGCAAACGCTTCAATGGCCCAAACCGAAAAGTACGGCGTCGGCCTTCGCCTTGATTTCTTCCCTGCTCGCTTCGGTAAGGTTCCCCATACCCTGCGACCTGATGATTACAGTGTTGGTTTTTGGATGATTGTCCTTGAACCATTCCTGCAGAACTGCCATGTAGTTGTCGCTGTTTGGAAAGCCTGTGTTTACAAGGTAAATTGTCTTGCCGTCCAGCGTGTCCAGCCTGGGCGCCATAGCCTTCATCTGAATCGGCGGCGGTGTGCCCATTGGATTGTATACGGTAACTCTAGCTCCCTGCGCATAAGCCTGCGCGCCCGCGATACCGCAGACGAGACCGATGCACAAAGCCGCAATTACTGCTGTGCGCAATTTCATGCGTATTCCTCCTTTATTGTTAAGCGCAACCTTTTAATAGCACTGCTCGAATATTTATGCTTAAAAAAACAAAATTGCAAATAAAAAAACCGGCGGCGGGACAACCAAAAATATTCGGGTTGCCCATCGCCGCCGGTGGAACGTGTATGGGCGCGATAAATCGCGTCCTGTTTGCAAATCAGGAATTGTTACTAAATAAAGCGGACATATTATGCATTATTGGGAGCATTCGTAACAAATCCTTAGTCGAAATTACAACGCAGGCCGAAGTAAAAATTGCGGCCTGGGCCAGGATAGTCAATATAGGGCATATTAGCGGCGTCAAATACATTGTTGATCTCCGCCCGCAGCTTTAAACCGCCGTTTTCTTTCCATTTGTAAATCCCTTTTTCCACGCTCATGTTGAACACCGTGCCCGATCCGTAATGAATATAATCATAATAAGTCGGCGAGCCGGAACGCCTGTCTCTGGTAAGGATGTCGCTGAAATAGACGGCGTTTGCGTTTACCGCAAAATCATTGGCATTGTGCCGTAAGTCAATACCGTAGGTTAGCGTGGCCCTTGGAGTATTGGGCAATATTTTGCTGCCAACGTCGGCAACCTCATCATCGTCGCCATTCTTTCGTTCAGTCAGGAGAGTCAGGCTGAAGTATGGGCGCAGCTTAAAATTCCATCCTGCCGCATTGCCTATATCTTCTCCGGCGGTGAATTCCAGGCCGGAAATGACGCTTTTCTTAAGATTGACAAATTGCCACACCCATGTCGCCACTTCTTTCGCGTAAATTTTGTCATCCCAGTTGGTGTGAAACCAGGTTGCGCCGGCGTCGAAAGACTTATAATTGACGTCGCTTCCGAACTCGACGGTCTTGCTCTTTTCCGGCACAAGCTCTTTGTTGGACTCGTACCAGGCGCCTCCCGTGTATTCGACCGGCGCGGGCATCCGGAAACCTGCGGCGTAATTGACGCGTAATTTCAGCCATTCCGCCGGAAGGACGGCGGCGCCGACAGAGGGGGCGAAGTTGCTGTCTTTGGTGTTGCCGCTTGCGTCGCCGACCGAAAAATTGTCGTAGCGCCCGCCGGCGGAAATTATGAATCTTTCATCAAGCAGACGCAGGCGGCCTGAAAAGTAAACGCCGGTATCGCTGGAATCGCTTTTGTCCCCTTCATCGTCGAGTTCGTATTTAAGATAGTCTATCCCCCAGTCAAGCGAGAAGATGTCGCCGTTGATACCGGCACGGGCGGTGAAAAGTTTATTGTCGAGATATCTTACGCCTGGCGTTCCACCCCACGAAGAATGACTGGGGTCGGATTCCTGCCTATCACGCCCGAAAGAGTAGCGGGCAGCCCAGTCAAAGAACTTTTCCGATGTGGCCCCGTCGTACATAAAAGCCAGATTGCGGTTGCCCAGATCGTAGATGTTATAGGTGGTTCCCGAAGGGCCTGTAGACGACATGCCGGAATCCGGCGATTCAACGTCGTCCTGCCTGTAGAAATTGAAATTGAGCCCCACGCGGTTGAATTCGGCGAATGTATAACCAAAATCCGTATTCATCGAGAGAGAAGAGCCTATGCCGGTGTGCGCCCACTTGTCTCCGCCGCTTACGGTGTAGGCATCCCTGCCAAATTGGGTCAAGCCAAATGACGCGTCAAAACCGCCGCCGCCGCCGTTCAGACTAAGGGACTCCTTGCGGAGGTTATCGCTGCCGATCCCCGCTTCAAATGAGCCGCGAAATCCATCCTTGCCCTTTTTTGTTATGATGTTGACCACGCCGCCCATGGCCGAGGAGCCGTACTGCACCGCAGTCGGGCCGCGAACGATCTCAATGCGCTCAATGCCGTCCTTGTCGATTCCCATCATGGCAACGTTGTTGGCGCCGATACGGCGGCCGTTGACGAGAACCAGCACGCGGCTCTGCAATTCCGTTCCCAAAGACGGCTGCCCCATGCCGCGGATGAACATTATCTTCTGGGAACCCTGATTGATAACCTGAAAACCGTTTTGCTCCATCAACTGATCGAGCGTGCCGGCTGTTGAAGCCTGAATTTTTTCATTGGAAATAACGGTAACGTTGCTGCTGACTTCACGTCTGCTTTCCTCGGCGCGGCTCGCGGTCACCACTACTTCTTCGAGCGTTGCGATCGTCTGCGCGTACAACTGCGAAGCGCCGCCGCATAACAGCAGCGCCGCAACCGTGATTTTTAAAAATGGCTTGCGGCCAAACGGTTTGCTTTTCATGCGTATTCCTCTCAAACAAAAAAATCCCCGGGCCGGCCAGTTTTTCTGACCAACCCGGGGATGCCGTTTTTCATCCTCGTACATAATTGCGTGCGGCGTCCGATCCTCGAGGCGCAACGCGAACAGAAATATTTTTTCAGGTCTTCCGGCTTCCGGATCGTCCTACTCGCCGCGCCTTCCCATCGTTTCCGACAGTGGCATATCGCGGCTTTGGTCCCCGGTTACGGCGGCGGGTCCGCGACGGATTTTAACCGTCTTCCCTGTTTACAAAGGAGGAATGATCACTGAATGCGTGAATCGAAGTCAAGAGTTTTTTGCGTTTTATTTTGAATAGGAACGGTCAACGTAAGTGGATATAGAAACCATTTGATGGTATAGTCTTTTCGTTCACAAACAGATTTGAAATGGCAAGTATTAATTGGAGCGGGATATGGGAAAGATATATTCGGCGGTTGTATTGCTTCTTATACTAAAGCTTGCTGGATTAGTTACATGGCCATGGGTCTGGATATTATGTCCGATCTGGATTGAGGCTATAGTCATACTTAGTTTCGTAATCGTATGCGTTTTATTGGTGACTAAAAAGGAAAAAGACGAAGACGCTACGGTTATGGAGATGGCTTTGCTCGGGGCCGGAGAGGGGCAAATAGACGTAAATCAAATAGATCTGAACCAGATAGACACGGATCAATCAGCCGCAGCCAGCCAGGACTAATCTCTGCCAGACTAATTTATTTTTGACGAAAGAGGCGCCTGTAACGGTTCAGAGTCTGAATGAAAAATCGAGGGAAACATCCAGCGCGGGAGCGCTGTGCGTCAGCCAGCCGATAGACATCAGGTCGACGCCGGTTGAAGCGATATCGGTCGCCGTATCCAGAGTAATCCCCCCGGAAGCTTCCGTAAGAACTTTGTTATTTACCGCTCGGACGGCATCGCGCAGAGTTGGAACGTCCATGTTGTCAAGCAGTACGGCGTCGATATTTTCTTTAAGCGCGATTTCCAGTTGTTCGAGCGTGTCAACTTCCACTTCTACCTTGACCATGTGCCCCACGTGGCGGCGTACGCGGCGGATGGCTTCGCCAACGTCTTCGCCCGCCGCAACAATGTGGTTGTCTTTGATCAGCACGGCGTCGTCAAGTCCGAAACGGTGATTTGAACCGCCGCCTGCGCGCACGGCGTATTTTTCCAGCAACCGCAGACCGGGCGTGGTTTTGCGCGTACAGACTACGCGCGCGCGGTGAGGCGCGACGCGCGCCACGACGTCGCGCGTAACGGTTGCGACGCCTGAAAGCCGGCCGAGAAAATTAAGCGCCGTGCGTTCTCCCGTCAATATCGGGCGCGCCGGACCTGCTATAATCGCCAGTTGGTCGCCCTTTTCGGCGTCGGTGCCGTCCGCCGCTAAAATCTCAAATTTTACTTCCGGGTCTAAAAGACGAAACGCAAGCCTGGCGACTTCCAGCCCCGCGACGCGGCCGGCCTGACGCGCGACGATAGACGCCGCGGCCGTATCGCTATCCGACACGATGGCGTCCGTGGTCAGATCGCCGCCGCGGCCGATATCCTCAAGCAGGGCGCGCCGGACAATGTCCTCAAAAATCATCGAATACGGCAAAACAGGCATGACGTTCCTTTCAGGCTTCAAATGTTTTCGGTTATGTTTTCCGCCGCCGAAACAGCGGCGATCATCCGTTCTTTCAGGCTCCAGAGTTTTTGCGTAAGTCCCACTTTGTATTCGTGCGGATTGGTTAGGCGTTTGTAGCTTTCATGAAGTCCGTTAAGCTGAGTTATTCTGTGCGCGCGAATCTGTTCCAGCGAGGGGAATTTATATACAAGCTCTCCGGCGGCAACCACGGGAACCAGCAATTCGACGCGGTGTTTCGAACGGATTTTTGTGCGCCGAAGCGGATTGGCGGGATCTATAATAAGAACTTCTCCCGTGGAAATATCTTCGGAATCTTCAGCCAGCGCGTCTGCTTCCATCAATCCTTCCCTGTCGTAAAATCGCACGATTTTTTTGACGCCGGGAGTAGTCATCTTTTCCAGGTTGGAGCTGATTTTGATTTTTGGCAGGCCGTTGTACTCCGCCATTTTATAGACGCCGCCAAGAGCGCCTCCCGCTTCGCCGGCGCCTGTGACCAGGCGCGTTCCCACGCCCCAGATGTCGATAGCGCCTCCCTGCGCCAGAACGTCCGCTATGATGTATTCGTCAAGATCATTTGACGCGACGATTTTTACGTAATCAAGCCCCGCGTCGTCCAGCGCGCGCCGCGCCTTGTTGCTGAGAAACGTAAGATCGCCGCTGTCAATGCGGATGCCCGCGAGCCGATGGCCCGCGTCACGCAGCTCCAGACCTACCTGAATGGCGTTGGGAATGCCGCTTTTCAGCGTGTCGTATGTATCCACCAGGAGAATACATTCGTCAGGAAAAAGCGACGCGTAAGCGCGAAACGCTTCCAGCTCGGTTTCAAAGGACTGTATCCAGCTATGCGCGTGCGTGCCTCTTGCCGGCATGTCAAGGTTAGCCGACCCCAGGACATTTGAAGTGGCGTCCGCGCCGCCGATCATGGCCGCGCGCGCGGCGCTCATGGCGCCGTCGGGCCCCTGAGCGCGGCGCAAACCAAATTCAAGCACGGTCGAACGCCGCGACGCTTCCCATATGCGCGCGGCCTTTGTTGCTATCAGCGTCTGAAAATTGATGTGGCAGAGCAGCACTGATTCAATAAGCTGGCATTCCATTACGCGGCCGCGCACGCGCATAAGCGGTTCATGTGCAAAAACGACCGTTCCTTCGGGAACAGCCGATATTTCGCCGCCAAAACGCCAGCGCGACAGGTATTCAAGAAAAGCGTCGGGAAACGTCTGGTTTCCGCGCGGCGAACGCAATGATCTCAGGTACCCGATATCGTCGGCGCTGAAGCGCATTTCCATTATGGTGCGCACCGCGTCATTGAGCCCTGCGGCCACGGCATAGCCGCCGCCGTATGGATTGCGGCGGAAATACAGATCAAACGCAGCCGTATCGCCAGCTTTGCCCTGGTCGAGATAGCCTGCCATCATGGTCAGTTCGTAAAGGTCGGTCAGCAATGCGTTTGTATGTGTCATTATGATTCTCCAGATTCGTACTAATATAATATATACCCGCGAACGAAATGATTTTCCATGCCTGCGCGGTCTTTTTGCCACGATGCGGCGTCATGTTTCGCTTACGTACTATTGAGTACGCCACGCTCAACCTTCCTTGCCTCGTGGCAAAAATCCTCGCGCATCCACCGGAAAATCATTTCGTTCGCGGGTATAATTCCAATTGATCCGCAAGCAAGGAAGGTATAGAAATAGGAATATGCAAGTAATTAATCCAGCCACGGAAGAAATATCGGAAATGCCGGAAACGCCTCTGGCTTCCATACCGCGGCAACTGGCTCATGCAAAAGAAGCCCAGAGGCATTGGCGCGCCCTGAGCACGGCTGAACGCGCCGCGATTCTATTGCCTTTGGCAGGCTCGTTGGAGGAAAAGAAAGCTGAGTTTGCCCGGCTGATCACCGAAGATATGGGCAAACCGCTTGCCACCGGCATGGGCGAAACGCGGCGGGCCGCGGGCGGAATCGAGTATTTATGCAAAATGGCGCCGGAGTGGCTGGCCCCCGAAATCACGGACGCCGGACGTGACGCCGGTTATATAGAATACGCTCCGCTAGGTGTCGTCGGCGTTATTACGCCATGGAACGCTCCCGTATGGATTTCTACAATCGGGCTGCTCTCCGCGCTTCTTTCCGGCAACGCGGCGCTTTATAAACCATCGGAAAACAGTTTGCGCGCAGGCATCGCTTTGGCCCGGCAATTTCAGAGCTTGCCCGGCATACCCGAAGGTCTTTTACAGCTTGTGGCGGGAGGCAAGTCCCATGGAAAGGCCGTTGTGGAATCCGATGTGGCGATGGTTTCCTTGGTCGGGTCGACGGAAGCGGGCAAAGATGTCATGAAAACGTGCGCCGGCGGATTAAAGCGCGTTTCGCTGGAATTGGGAGGTTTGGATTCGGCAATCGTTTTAAACGATGCGGATATTCAATCCTCTGCAAAAAAAATTGTACGCGTCAACTGCGCTAATAGCGGGCAGATATGCTGCTCAATCAAACGGGTTTATGTGGAACGCCGAGTTTGCGCCGTATTTCTTCAGGAAGCGGTCGCCGAGGCGCAAAAGATTCGAATCGGCGATCCGCTGGACGACGTGGATATGGGGCCGCTGGCCGGGCCGCTTCAGTTGCGGAAAGTGGAAGCCGCCGTCGCCGACGCGGTTCAGAAAGGCGCCCGCGTACTGACGGGCGGCGCGCGTCTTGAGCGAAAAGGATTCTTCTACCCGCCTACCATTGTTACCGATGTTACAAACGACATGACACTGATGCATAGTGAACCTTTCGGGCCGTTGCTGCCGGTTGTGCCTGTTGATGATTGGGCGGAAGCCGTGCGGTTGACCAATTCGACACGCTATGGATTGACCGGATCAATCTGGACAGAAGATGCCGAACTGGCGCGCGAGATCGCTTCCCAATTGGACGTCGGCGTTGTGGGCTTTAACGCTCACGGCGTCCCGCCGCTCGGCGCTCCGTGGGGCGGAGCCAGGGAAAGCGGTATCGGGCGCAGCCGGTCCAAAGAAGGATTGCGTGAATTCTGCAATGTGAAATTCGTGAGGATTCCCTGTTCAGGAATTCCGTTGCGCTAAATTATTATTGAAACGAGGCGGAAATGGACATTGAAAGCAACCTGGCATATTACAGACAGAAGCGCGGGCTTTCGGCAATTGAACTTTCGAAAAAAATCGAGGTGTCGAGGCAGACCATTTATGCTATGGAAGCTGGAACCTATGTGCCGAACACTGTGATTGCCCTTAAATTGGCGCGGGTTCTTGACGTCAAAGTGGAAGACCTCTTCCGGCTTGATTCCGGGGATACGCCCGCGATCGTGGAAACCGCGGAACTGATGCCGTCGGACGCTGAAGCACAGCCCGGTTTGCCCGTGCAGGTTTGCGAAGTGGAAAAACGGCTCGTGGCTATGCCGCCGACGCCGGTTGTCTGGGGGTTGCCGCCGGCGGACGCGGTTCTTCTTGAGACCGGAAAACGCGGCGATAAAGCGAAAATTCAGCTTTTTAACTATAACGATGAAAAAATGTTTCGCAAACGGCTGCTGATCGCCGGCTGCGATCCCGGCATTTCTATTCTGCTGCGCCAGTTGCAGAGGGAAGGCGTGGAAGCGGTAACGGCATTCCGCAACAGTTCGCAGTCTCTTGATTTGCTCAAGCGGTCAATGGTGCATGTGGCGGGGTCTCACCTGAAGGACGACGAGACCGGAGAATCAAATCTTCCCGCCATAAGAAAGCAGTTCCCAAAAGATTCGGTAGCCGTTGTGTCATACGCGTTCTGGGAAGAAGGCATCGTGATTGCGCGCGGCAATCCGAAAAACATTAAGGGGATAGAGGATCTGGCGCGGAAAGACGTGACGATAGTCAATCGCGAACCGGGTTCGGGAATCAGGTCGATGCTTGATTCGCGTCTGAAAAAACACGGAATTCCGGCGGAGGGGATCAATGGCTATAAAGCCATCGCGCCGGGGCATCTGCCCGCTGCCTGGCAGGTAAAAATCGGCGCGGCGGACTGTTGTTTAGCCACAAAAACGGCGGCGTGTGTTTTCGGGCTTGATTTCATCACTCTGGAACGGGAACGCTACGACCTGGTTATCAGGAAACAGAATATGAGTCATCCCGGAGTACAGGTTTTACTGGATATTTTGGGACGCTCCGCGTTCCGCAGGGAACTTGAGGGCTTGGGCGGCTACGACACGCATGTCGCCGGAGACAGGCTTATTTGATTTGACTGATTTAAAGGATGTGAAAGTGTCAAACGAAGGATTGCAGAAAGCGGACGGATGGAGTTGCGCGAAATGCGGCGCAACGCTTGTGCTGAAAAATAAAATTTTTTCTTATATGGGTATGACCTTTTCGCATGAGGTTCCGCGCTGTCCGGTTTGCGGCATGGTTTTTATTTCAAAGGAACTGGCCGACGGCAAGATGGCCAAAGTCGAACAAATGATGGAAGATAAGTAGGGGCGTAGCGTGCTACGCCCAATTTGCCGTCCCCCGGCATATTGACGCAATCCATAGCAAAGGTTATACTAAATAGTTTCAGGCGATGCACTAATAAACAGGGATACATGAAAGGAGTTTGCAATGGCAGATAAAAAATTATCCAAAACCGCACGCGCCAGCCTTGGAAAAAAGGATGCCGTGAAGGAGACAAAATGCCCGCAATGCGGAACCGCAATGGTGGTAACCAAGGTTATTAAATATCGTGATTCTCCGGGCGGCATGTTCTGGATCTGTCCCAAAGACGATAACCGTATCAAGGTCTAGAGAAGTATTTTTCAATTCGTAAATGCGTTCTTATAGCAGTTTTCTCCGCGAGAAGTTCGGTTGCCGCGTTTACAAGGTCGGCATAGACGCCGGGTTCAACTGCCCGAATCGCGACGGTTCGCTTTCAACGGCCGGATGCGCCTATTGCAACGGCGATTCATTCCGGCCAAAAACCTCCAATCGCATCAAACCGATAGAACAGCAAATAGCGGAAGGGACGGAATATCTGCGCCTGCGCTATGGCGCGGAAAAGTTTATCGCGTATTTTCAATCCGCGACAAATACATACGCGCCGCTTGAGATTCTCGCTCCGCTATATGAAGCGGCCGTAGCTCGGGCGGATGTCGTCGGCATTGCCATCGGAACGCGGCCGGACTGTATCGACGAAGAAAAGCTTGACTGGCTGCAGCGGCTTGCCAGGAAGTATTTTGTAACGATTGAATACGGATTGCAGTCCGCTTCGGATGAAACATTGCGCCGCGTTAATCGCGGACACGATGTTGCGTCATGGCGGAACGCCGTCGCCATGACGCGCGGCAGGGGGATCTATATTGGAACCCATCTGATTTTGGGTTTTCCCTGGGAGAGCCGCGAAGAAACGCTTTACGGCGCGGCGGCCGTTTCCGAAGCGGGAATTGATTTCCTGAAATTGCATCATCTGCACATCGTGCGTGGTTCGCTGCTTGCGGAAGAATATCTGAATCGGCCGTTTCGCCTGCCGGATATGGAAGAATACGCGAATCTGGCCGCGGATTTCATTGAGCGCCTGGATCCGGGAATCCATATCGAACGTCTTTTCGCCACGGCTCCGGCCGGTCAATTGATTGCACCTGTATGGGGCAAAAGCAAAGCGGAGAGCCGGCGATTTATCGAACATGTTATCAATAAGGCGGTTGTTATATGAATGAGACATTTACTGATTTATTTACAAACTGGCAATTATATGTAAACAAAATAAATGAATTATATGCCCGCCTGAAAGAACTGACGGACGATTTGGGAATATCTATTAATGAGGTAAAAATATGGACTTTTGTGAGCAGTTCGTGGCGCGCTGAGATCAAATATTGTTGTGTAGATGAAAATAGCAGTAAAAACGATTCGTTCATCAGCTCGCCTATGTACCTGAAATCGAAAGATATTGATGCAGTCAAAATACAGTTATCCGACTTGTTGGACGTAAATAATGAACAGGCGATCTTCCTGTTTAACAATAGTTATTTAAACGAGCCGGTTATGTATAATGAATGGGGCGCGCTGGATAATCATCTTAAAGATATTTGTTTATACGGCGTTGTAGTGGAATATAAACGAATGAAATATTCAACGATAGTTCGTGAATTATTTTCACAGATAAGCCTGCTTTGCCTGAATATTCTGGAATATAATTATTTTGAGGTCGAAGAATTCAGATTGGCAAATCTTGTTTATATGGCGCTTAAAAAGCAAATTGACGTCGATTTTTTTAATACATTATCCGCCAGTTATTATGAGAAACGCGTGGCAAGCGGCGGCATATGCCTGATTGATGACGATTCGGCCGACGCTCAAAAGTATGAACTGAAAATCAGATTTAAAGACAAATACCGATTCGGTATTGAAAATGTCAGGCAAATAAGAAAACTGCTTGAAATGACCTCCGACGAATTGTTTCTTATATCGAATGACGGCTTCATTATTGGTATAGGAAGCTGCGCTGAACGATGTGATACATTTAAATTTCATGACCATCAATGCTGGTCATATTACAAAAACGGCATCGAATTGTTATCATATAAAGAAGGCAAATACACCTTCCTGTTCGGCAGTTACAGAAATTTTGCCCTTGATTTTCCGAAAAACTTTATTAAAGATGACTGCATTCATTATATAAATAGCCTGCTTAATGATATAAGAGATCAAAATCATGGGACTTTATTAATTGTAACAGATGAAGCGCAAGCCGAGGTTGAACGTTTATGCGCGCTGAAAAGAGGATATGCCATTTATCCGGTTGACCTGAAAAATCCTGAAAATAAATGTTTCCTGAATAATATAACTTCAATAGACGGGGCCGCGTTTACGGACACAAGTTTAATTTGCTACGGCGTGGGTATTATATTAGACGGGATTGCGTTAAAAGCGGGGAAAAGCTCAAGAGGATCCCGTTATAATTCCGCCAGGTGCTATATAGACGGTAAAACTCCGGAAAAATATACGGCTATTGTAATTTCTTCCGATGAAACCATTGATATTATCTACAATAAGAACGACAATCCGGATTAAAGGAAACGCTGATTAATTGCCTGAGCGAGCGAATCGCTGCGTTGCGCGGTGCTCGCAACCTCGACTATCCTTTTGATATGTCTCGGTTTCTGCGCTCCGTGCGCCTTGCGCTTCATCTCGCGCAGACAATTAATCAGCGTTTCCTAAACGGATTCAGATTGCCAGGGTGAAACAATAGACCTTGATGTGGCCGGATAGGCTTCAAGGACTATGTCGTGGCCGACCTGATAATGCCGGCGCAGTCGGAATTTCGGCGCGGCGGCGGTTGATTCATAGCCGCGTCCGCCAACCACCGGAATCGCCGAGGCGCCGCCAAATACCATTGGAGCGACTATAAAATAAAAAACATCAACAAGGTTCCGGACGAGAAAAGATCCGTGAACACGGCTCCCGCCTTCAACGAGCACGCCCAGAATATTACGCTTTCCAAGTTCACGCAAAACTTTCAGCAGGTCAAGCTCGCCGCCGTGTTCCGTGACCGTCACAATCTCGGCTCCTTCCGATTCGAGCGCCGTTTTTCGCGCGTCAGGAGCGCAACCGGCGCAAAATAGAAGCACGGGCGTTTTACGATCCTCAAATAATCGCGCGGACGGCGGAGTTCTTAAAGCGGAATCAAGAACCACACGCGTTAGCGGACGGCCTTTTGGCGCGCGGCCGCGATAAGTAAGTTCCGGATCGTCCGCCAGAACCGTCTCCACGCCGACCAGAACCGCGTCCATTTTTAGACGCAGGCTTTGCCCGAACTCAAGTCCTTCGGGCGATGTAATATGCCGGCCTTCCGGAAAACCCGTTCCGATTTTACCGTCCAGAGACATTCCGGCCTTGGCTGCCACCAAAGGCAAACCCGTCGTCGCATGGCAGGCGAAAGGCTCAATGATTTTTCCCGCCTCGCCTGCCAGGATACCGACATCAACGATCAGGCCCGCCCGGCGCAATTTTTCAATTCCGCGCCCGGCGACTCTGGGATTCGGGTCCATGAGAGGAATCACAACACGCCGTACGCCGGCCTGAATCAACCTGTCGGCGCAGGGGCCGGTTCTTCCGTGATGGGAGCAAGGTTCAAGCGTTACATAAGCGGTAGCGCCATGCGCGGCGTCGCCGGCTTCGCGAAGCGCGGCGATTTCGGCGTGGTCGCGCAGGGCATATTCGTGGCATCCGCGCCCCACAACGGCTCCGTCTTTGACAATGACACAGCCAACGCTCGGATTTGGGCTGGAAAACCCCGCGCCTTTTTCCGCGAGACGCAGCGCCTGTTTCATGAACCTGTTATCTTCGCCCGGCATAATTAATTATTACTCAGAGGAACGCGCAGCGATTTCATCCCGCATCTTCGCCGCCTCCGAATCAGTTATTTTGTATCCGAAAAAGAAAATGATCGCCGCTATAAAACAGACAGTCGCCGGGGAGAAACTCATCAGCGACGCGATGCCGCTGACGACCTGCGCAGACGGGTCGGTGTTGGCTACATAGCCGATAGCGATAAGACCGAACATAAGAACGGCAACACGTATTAAAACGCCGAGTTTGATTGCCACATTCTGCAGTGACATTGTAAAGGCGCGGATGTTTTTCCCGGTCTTCCATTCGCCATAAACCACCGTGTCGGAATAAAGCGCGGTACTCATACCGCTGGCCATTGCCAGGAACATCGCGCCAAGTCCGATAAGAAGCGAAAAACGCAACGACGTCGTACCCAGAAAACGCGACGAGGCGTATGCGGTTCCGGCGCAGATGAGCGCCAGCCAGTATGTACGGCGTTTACCCAGGCGGGGACCTATCCACGCGGAAAGCGACGCGCCCGTAAAACTTGCTGTGGCGGTTATCAGCAAAAATACGGACAGGAACTCTATGTTCCCGCGCACGTACCGAAAATAATAAAACGCCGTGGCGGCAACCAGTTGAACGCAGGAACCGCGAAACACCTCGGAAACAGCCATCATCATAAGCGGCGGGTTGCGGAAGGCAAGGCTGATCATTTCCGCGATGGAAATCTTCGCCTGCTTTTGCGCGGATGTGTTGCTGCTTTCATTGTCGTAAGGATCTTTTCCCGCAGTCATCTTATAGATGTACAGGTAGCCCAGAATCATAAAGAAGCCATAGACCGCCACGGTAAGCGTCATGCCCGTAATCTGCCCGGCACGCGCCGAAAAAAAGGCAATCAGCGGCACGCCGGTCGCGGAAAAAATCAGCCCGGCGGCGGACATTCCCTGCGCCCGGCTCGTGGACAGAAGGGTGAGTTCATCCGTCCTTTTCGTCATGCGGCCGACCATCGCGCCGCCGCAGGACGTAACGGTGTTCCATATCAGGTGGCTGGCGAGAAACCCGAAAATGATAATGGCAATTGCCGTCATTTCGGAACCGATCCTGGTAAACTGCAAACAAAAGAGCAGCACGACCGGCAGAGGCCCGACCAGAAACCATGAGCGGTATTTGCCGCCGAATTTAAGATTTATCTTTTGAAGCATGATTCCCGCGAGCAGGGCGCAGCCGATATCAAAAACGCCGGTGAATAACTGAATGGCGCTTACGGTTTTCATTGGGAACTGCGCGTAATCGGTCAAAAACGCGGTGAAGTAGTACATCTCCATGCACACCATGAGGACAAAAAACATGTCTCCGATGCCGTAGGTGTACAAAAGGGATTTTTTCAGTTTTTCCACGGGCGGCCGCTCCTTATTCAATGAATGTTAAGGAAAACAGCAAATTATACCCGCGAACGAAATGATTTTCCGTTGGATGCGCGAGGATTTTTGCCACGAGGCAAGGAAGGTTGAGCGCGGCGTACTCAATAGTACGTAAGCGAAACCTGACGCTGCATCGTGTCAAAAAGACCGCGCAGGCATGGGAAATCATTTCGTTCGCGGGTATAACCAGCGCTTTCTTTATTTTTCCGTGTTGAAAAATTTCTGGTCTATATCCGGCGCATTGAACCCCCATTCCAAATTTTCCATCACCCAGTTAGCGTTAAACCTTGCCATGGTACTGACGTTTTGGGTCACGCTGAAATTAAGCGAGTATCTATGCGGAAGCGTTAGATCGCCGGTTTTCCTGAAATCACCGAATGATTCAACAAGAGTGCCGACAGTTCCGCTATTCATTGTTTGAACCCTATATTCAGTGTGCAAATGACGGCAGGTTTCCGTATCGAAATACATGCGGATTTTCATGTCGCCGTGATAATCCCTGGGGCGGTATTCAAGCTCGTACACCTCCGCTCCACTATATTTTGTTTTACGAACCTTCATGTTCGCTTTATTGCTCTTTGTATACAAAAGAGGCCAGGCGTTTGAAATAACACCTCCCAGTATCCCATTCTTCATTATTTTGTTGTATTGATGGATGAAGTCGGCGAGGTTGGATTTGCGACCGATAGTGTAGTTTGCGACAGTCACATTCTTGCCGTCATAGGCAAAATGCTCTCCCGGATAATTGTGTTTATCCGGAAAGTTCATAGCTATGCCAATTTTAGGCCCCTGAGATACAACCGTGAATGTTCCGCGTTGATTCGGAATTCCTGTCGCTCCAATTATGAAATTAACAGCCGCGTTCCCGGTAAGAACTACGGATTTTATTTGGGAAATAGTAGTCGGATTACCTATTGATTTCAGGTGTTCGGCGACCAGTTGCTCCGGCGATGGGTTGCTTGCGCACACCCCGGAAATTTGAAAGGTGAGAATACAACAGGCAATCAGTAAAAACCCGATGTTCTTTTCCATATGCCTCTCGTTTATACGGTACGGTTACGAATGTACCGGCAACTGATTGAACTCATGCTACTACAGCAAAGCCATTAATCGCACAGGTAGGCGGTAGAGCTGCCTGTATACCGTAGTTCAATCAAACAGGTTTTATTATACGAATTTCAATGATGAAATCAATTTTTCGTGTGATTGGACTATCCCCATTTTTTGAAGTGAGTATCAGAGAAGAGTTTCTAAACAAAAGAGTTATCCATTTACATAAGAGAAATGCGCAATAAGATCAATGCAGGAGA